>PPYF01219210.1_pt1 | contig 52172 bp, 41 predicted proteins | sample 1559871 | NCBI WGS metagenome assembly PPYF01 (sample SAMN08240021, study PRJNA423297) | Human gut metagenome, whole genome shotgun sequencing project.
ATCGTACACAGGACGCGGGCCATGCCTTCTTACGTCAGACCCGGAATCCGAAAGTGCGCAAAAAATCGGGCGTTATCGATTCATATGCGACATTTCCGGAGTTATAAAACACCTTGTAAGCAACATATTGATCTTCAAACGTGACCCCTTCCGGGAAAACCAGAAAAGGAAACATCTTTTTATCATAAATTTTCCCCCAAGCGTGGGAAGCAAAGCCCCCCATAAGCTTCACTGATTCATTTATTGCCTCACCCGCTTCCATTACGGATGTAATAAAAGAGGAATCTAAGTCATCATTCCTTAATGAAATGTTTGATTCTTTCACCTCAGTATACCCGGTAACAGCAATATGCGTATCATATTTATTCAAAGTCTCATACAAATGAGCAATATGCTGCATGCCAATTGCATCATCAGAATCAACAAAAACAACATAATCCCCTGAAATATGCTTCATTGCGAAATTTCTAGCCGCCGACAATCCTTGATTAGCTGTATGGAATACTATAATATTATCGAATTGAACCTCAAGTTCATCACAAATTTTTCCGGAGCCATCAGTGGATCCGTCATCGACAAGAATCACTTCCAATGGCCAATACGTCTGTCGTTCTACAGATTCAACACAGCGCCGCACATATTTAGCTACGTTATAAACAGGTATAATAACGCTAATAAGCGGACTACTTTCCGCCATCATCATTTTGGACATACAATCTCCTAACAACTTTATTTGCACTAACAAATAAATTATTGAAAAATATGTTATATATTATGTAAGCATTACTTTTTTTGAAGTCTACTCAGAATAACCGTCGTTGTGAATTTCTCCCGCATCAATATCAAAGCAGCGAAATACACAATTGTGAAAACAGACCCTTGCAACAGCAATCGGACGAAAAGACCGCCATCGGAAACAAGACCCCTCACCGGCAATAGAATGCAGGAGGCAACAACAGAAGCAGCTATGCACTTCAAGATGTTCTCCCTACTAAACATCTTGGAAAGATCACGCCGTAGGTAAAGACACAATATCAAGGCGCCCACAGCCTCGCCTACCGTTGTACCAATGGCCGCACCCACAGCACCCAACGACGGGATAAGTACAACTTCCAGAGCCGTCAGCGAAACCAGTCCAATCACGGTAGCTAATGTAGGAATACGTTCTTTCCCCTGAGGAACCAAAACATTATTGCTGAGCATCGTATAAAGAGCGCTGAAGAAAACCGCCAGCATAATCACTCTCATCGCCGGTACGGCAGGCTCATACGCGTCGCCTGACAGAAATCGAATGATTTCATCCGCATCAAAAATGCAGAACACCACTACATAAAATCCTGCAACCATAATAAACGAACTATCTTTTTTAAGCAGCTCATAAAACTCTTTGGTCCGGCCATTACCGAAATAATTCGCCAAGCGAGGGAGCAAAACCGTGCCCAATGCGGAGATACAAGCAATGAGCATCTGTTTTATCTTGACGGACGCGCCGAAATATCCGTTCTGTGTGTCATTACTCAGGAAGCCCAGCATCGCCGTATCCATGTTCGCATACAACGACCAGGCCGCAGACAACAGGAACAAGCCGAAGAGTGGTTTCACATGCTGGCGCAGGTTACATTCGTGTAAAGGAACACGATCCACAAGTTTGAACGATCGAAGATAGTTTAAAAGCATGGACCCGTTTCCGCCAATGACCGTTATAATCGCATAAACCACATAATCACCATGTTCATGAACAAATATGAACATCAAAATGATTCCAACAATTTTGAACACGACCGAACGTATCGTGATATAAGAGTATTCCTCCAGTGCCTGATACAGCCAGTCCATTCCAAGCGTTTGGAGCCAGATGTTGCTGGACAACACCAGCAGCAATCCCCTGTACTCTTGGAATTTCGGTACAACTTCAATCATCACAAGCAAAACGACTAACGACAGAGCCGTGGCTATCATGCTGATGACGAACAATTCCTTGACTGTACGAGACAATTTTTTCCTGTCGTCCCGCACAACCGCACATGTACGAACCCCATACAAAGGCATTCCCAGAGAAGCGAACAACATAAAATAGTTGACTATCGCAGTAGCAAAATTAATTTTGCCATTTCCATCCGCAAGAAGGACTCTAGAGACATACGGGAAAGTGATTAAAGGAAAAATAAAATTAGAGCATGTCAAAAAAGCGTTCATTAAAAAATTTACTTTAATCGACTTTCGTTTATGCCTTGTCATCGCCCCAGCCTTTTACTTTACAACATTTTTAATTCACGAGATTTTATTCCCTGAAAATATGGAAAAGTTTTTATCAACTAAATAATTGGTCAATACTTCATTTGGCTTTTATATTATTTTTTTTTTAGATACTTCCATCTGACAATATCTGATAAAATCTTCAAAATTACTGAACAACTTCCCGCTTTTACCGGCAGCCTTAACAGAAAGGTCGTAACTTCCATCTACAAAGTGCATTACGCGATCAAACTCTGCACAGCTTACTCGACCTTCCTCATCAGGTCGTTCAAACAGCCAAAAATATTCTCTAAAGAATTCCTTATCCGGAGTCTCCCCAGGATGAGATTTAACATAGGCATCAAACAAATTAATCGCATCTTTCAGCTGAGCATTTGCCCTTTTCTCCCTATACACGGAAAGCGGCATAAGAACTCTACATGGATTCCCCCCAGCAACAGAATTATCTGGTATATCATGCGTGACGACCGATCCTGCACCAATAATGACATTATTCCCGATATGAACATTCTTGAGAATGACTGCATTCATACCGATAAAAACGTTGTCTCCGATGGAAACCTGACCAGTGCCGCCAAGGACATCACCATATGCCCCTTTCAAAACACTCCAGTCATATCCATGATCGACAATCACGACGCCGTGCGTAACCTGCACATTACGTCCAATAGTCAAGTTACAGGGATTATTGATACCTAAACAATTGCTCCTTGGATCAAAGAAATAAGTCCCCTCCCCAATTTTTGCACCTTGTTTTTTCCAGAAACTAATAAAGTCCTGCGAACTGGCTTTTTCTTTTAAAACAAAACGCCTTAATAAATCACGAATCATCGTTTAGCTTTCATCAAATTGTTTATTTTCTTCTGCATTTTTTTGAAGTATGTATCAATCCAGAACAGATTGACTACATTAAACCATCGTCCACCAAGTTCATTCTTGGACACCGGAAGACGATTCACCGCAATGAATCTATCAGGACGTATCTCCACTATCGGAGACGTAGGCACGACACCATGCATTCTTCGTGACTGCAAATGCATATATAGGTAAGGCCGAATCACCGTCGTGAGCTTATTCCTATCCCATGAAACAGAGACAATGCCTTTATCGCACCAATAATATCGCGCCAAATCGCGACTTGCATCCACATGGAAGCTCTGCGTATCCGGATCATATACAGTACGCTCAATCCGCGCATTACTCGTGGCAACATTAAAAGATAGATCCTTTTCATATAGTTTGGCTCCATCTTCTCTGAATAGAACATGCACGTTCAAGCGATCCGGATTCATCCAACATTGCACATTCTCATCGAACACATATATCTTGTTTGTAGTGAATGCCTCTTTATAAATCTCGCGTCCACGCAGCGGTTTCATGAAGCGACGATTATTTTCAGCCGTATTACGGTAAAGTGTCAAATGGCCGGCAGCAAAAATCTTATCGTATCCTTCTTTAAGAATCGGAGTCAGCAACGTCTCCAGATCACCAAAAACGAGGTCGCAGTCACAATGCCCCCAATATTCATAGTCTTGAATGTAATCCTCAAAAAGAAAACCATATGCCGGCTTGAAATCGCAAAGCTTATACGGGCTAGGAATGCATACATCAAAACCTATTTTTTTCTTGGCATTAGCCTTGAACTCATCCAAAGTCATTGGCACCACATGCACATTGGAAGGATACTGGTACGGTTCCGTGGAATCCGTAAAAATCAGAAAATCATATGACGGATTCGCGCCGCACGAACGAAGGAACAGCGAAAAATAATTATTGAACTTACCAAAATAGGGAAGAATCAATACACATTGTTTTTTCATCGGGCACCTCCTCGCCGTGCATATTGTTTTGCGTTTTGCCTCAATAGGAAGAAACGGCCCACTGTATCCACCATCAGCAATTTCGTTCGCAATGAAATCGATGAAGCAAACATCCCTTTACGAAAAATCCTATAGAATTCCCGTCTGATGCGTTCGAAAACCTTTGGATCAATAACGTTTTGTTGTTTCAATGCCGTCCTATAAATATTGGTGCAGCTCTCCACCCGCCACCTGAGCAAAAGCCTCATATCGAATTGAGGGAATAGCGCCGGCAGCTCAGACTCGTATCTCTTGGCTGTATCGTAAATGGCATAGCATTCTTTACTCAATGGCTTGGTGGTATAGCTGTCAGATCGAAGAGCATATACATAGCCTGGCTCACCTATGTGAATGATATTCCGACATCCGATGAAAATATGCGGAAGGATATATGCCTCTTCCATCAATCGTCCTTCAGGAAATCGAATTGGCGTTGTTCCCGAGAACAGTGAAGCACGGAAAATCTTGGCATATACCGTGAATCCCACCGGACCATCTGAGGCCAAGCATGAGCTCATCGCATCGATTGGAGTCATTGTAGCTCGTCCTGGCAGAATACCATAGCGATCAACAATTTGCCCCTGTTCGTTCTGACGCACGATGCCGCAGCAAACAAGGTCAGTCACTGAGTCGGCAAATTCATTGAGCATTGTTTGATACGAACCACTAATGACCTGATCATCGCTATCGACAAAAGTAACGAATTCACCGAGCGCATTATCCAAGCCGACATTGCGCGCCGATGATACGCCGCCATTCTCTTTGTGGAAGTACCGAACCCTCGTGTCACGCTCGGCATAATGTCTGCACACATTCGCGCTCCCATCAGTTGAGCCATCGTCAATCAGTAGGATCTCCAATGGCACATCTTGCGACAGCACGCAGTCTATGCACTTTACGAGATACGGCTCAGCGTTGTAAACAGGAATGATTACCGAGAGTAGCCCCTGCTTCATACTGTCTCACTCTTTTTCATCAACGATGTCACCAAAACCTTTACTAGTCAAAAAGCCTATAGCCACACCAAAGCATGGGATATACGACGCATCGAGTTTTAAAGTCGCATTGCTCCACATGGAGATAATGCAAACCAAGCACATGCAAATACCCGTCATGTTCAGAACGGCATCATACTTTCGATAGATCCAACGCTGCTTGCACAAACAAATCAAAGCGATCACGAACACGAGAGCGAAAAGTCCGAAGCCTATATAGCCGGTTTCGATGAAAGTCCATTGATGTGTAAAGGAACGATAGCTCAGACTGCCGTATTTCAGAAAGAACGCAGAATCCAAGAAGGAGAACTGCGAATGTTCGGCACTTCCGAAACCAAAACCAAACAGTGAAGTCGCAAAATCATTATTGAAGAAATTCTTGGTAATAAAAGTAAATGCTCCCAGACGGGGAATACCATAGCTATCCGCCCATGTAGCGGTAAGATATGTTTTGTTGGTATTCCAATCAGTCAGAAACTCAAGAATATCTGGCATGACTACGGCAATATACTGAACCAGAAAGATTCCTGCGATAAATGCCACGGCAATAAAGCACAATGTCTTGAGAGACCACCGTGAAATCAATACGGAAAGAACGAAAATCACGATGAAATACAGGAAGAAGGTTTTCTCCTCCGCCATCGCGGCAATCATAATTGAAGTCACCGCGACGAATGCGACAGTCCATACCGGTTCACGCCCACTTAGATATGCATTCAGATAATATGCGAACAGCACAGCGCTGAACGTATTTGCACCGGCACCGTTAGCGAAGAGCCCATGGACGAAATCAGGATTGCCACCGCTCGTCACCAAAGATTGGTAGATCGCCAAAAGAAAATTAGGGAGCTGCAACCCCAATAGAACGTGGAAAAGCCTCGTCATATCTTCCACATGAAGTACAGCAATCACACAAAACAGGTAAATGAGTCCACGAAATGTATTACGCACGGCCCACATCACCAGTAATGGCGAAACAAGATTAATGACCGCTGTAAAAATATCCACGACGAATAACGCGCATACCGCACTCCAGAGCATATAGGAATGCTCCTTGCGTAGAATCGGTAGGAACCGACCCTGAATGCCGAATATTACGGCAATCAGCACTATATCGTTAAGATATCGTATGGTTCCCGGCAAATGGAGGTTTTCAATCAATGCCTCCATCACAATGGAGTAGAACAAAATGAAAAAGACTCCAAAACGGGCATTCAACGGAGTGCGCAATAGCCCTTTGCGTCTACTACGCCCCGCAGTTTTCAACACAGCTTCAGAGTTCATAGCGCAACTTTCAGACCAGCCAACGATAACATAAGCCACGTTGCCTTCATACGCAGCAATCCCGCGAACACCGCTTGGGGAATAGGCAGTTTCCAGAACGGATAGCCTACAACGGAAGTGCATACGGACACATCGTCAACCATCTTCCGCATCGCTTTCGATTTTTGAACTTGTGATGTGTGGGATCCAGCTATAGTCTGACATGCCACACGCGTGTAATCGATAACACCGCGTCTGGCGCGCAGAAGACATTCATTCTGATACATTGGATTCTCGCCACCAGCCATGGCAAGCAATTCGCAGAACAGTTCCAAATATGAATCGACCATACGCTCCGAAAATGTTCGAGTTATCGAACTTTGACCATCACAACGATAGTTGTATCGGGTCTCCCCGATCGCGGTAATGACTGACGCCGCTTTACAAGCTGCGGTATTGAAGAACTTGTCTTCCGACCGAATATTACGGAATCGAAGATTATCGTCTGCAATCAGCGAACGCCGATATACCGCGGTCCATACCGATACCGGCACAGGATCCCACTTCTGCCGATTTGGCAACGGACCATAAAAGGAACGGCGCAATCGGAAAATCTCTTCTTGACCTTTAAGCACTTGATCGGCAAAAGGATTCACATTCCTGTCTCCTTTTACACCATCAATCATGCATTGCATACCCGAAAAACAAATATCGGCATTGCGTTGGGTCGCAGCAGCATAGAGTTCCTCGAACATCTGCGGTTCGACCCAATCATCAGAATCGACGAATCCGATGTATTCCCCTGTCGCGACATCCATACCACTGTTGCGAGCCGGCCCCAGCCCACCATTCTCGCGATGCACAACCCTGATTCGTGAATCCTGCTTGGCGTATTCCTCAGCCATATCGCCACAGCAATCCGGCGAACCATCATCCACAAGAATGATCTCAATATTCTGCAGAGTCTGCTTCCGCACGCTTTGCACGCATGTATCGAGATACTTCTCCACGTTATACATGGGAATAATTATGCTGACTCTCGGTTCGCTCACGCCTTCTCCTCATGCTTGCCGTTGATGAGCATTTCATACAGATGCATGTAATACTCTGCCCTGTGAGGCCAAGTCAGACTTTCAAAGCATTCTTTGATATCCTGCATATCGGGGCGCATGTCGGAATGCTCGGACCACTCACGCATTGCCTTGGCGAAGCCTTTCGCCCCATCCAGAGTCTTGACGTAATTACAGACCTTATCATTCAAAGCGATTGTGGCTCCGGCCTGATTAAAAGTAACGACTCCTAATCCATTTTGCATAGCCTCAGCAAGAACTACACCCGTTGCTTCACGCACACTCGGCATCACAAAGAAATCGGCCCATGCATACTGCTCCGCCATTTCCGTGTAGGGAATTTTGCCTAACACGGTAACATTATCCAGTCCTCGTTGAGCAACTTCATCACGAAGTTTCTGTTCTAAATGGCCCCATCCACACATTCGCAATTCGTACTTGGTGAATCCCTGATCCTTCAGCAAAGTGCAAGCATCTAGCAGTAGCTCAACTCCTTTACGTGGAATATACCGACCCACATAAAGAACATGCGGTATTGCATGGCTTTCACGTTGATGGTCTTTCCAAGCCTCAGGCCAACATCCCACTTCGGTTTTAACGATGTCATTCCGGGCATCAATACCATGGTCAATAAAATACTGCTTGCTCTCCTCATTCGCGAACAAATGCATATCAAACGAACGATACGCTTTGCGGAAAGAGGGCTTATGAATGATAATCCAATTGGAGCAGCGACGCACTGCTTCAAACAACGCAACAGATCGAAGGTACCTGTCAAGTGGTTTTGGCGCATATTCAGCGCCGCCCTGTGGCCCCGAAATCTTCACCGCATCTGTCTTACCAAGATTGATCAAAGAGCGGAATTCGACAGGCGCTATCTGATGAATGACGTCGAAATGATATCGTCCATCAAGATCGTGGACCATTGGAGCGACACGTTTCAGCCAGATACCATGACGTCCTGGATATAGATATCCCTTGTAAACCTTCTTATAGAACGAAGGGATATCACAATAATACACATGAAGCCGAAGTTCAGGATGCTTTGAAGAATAATCTTCAATGGCTTCCTTCTGCTCGATCTTGGTAATCAAATGCACGTCATTATCGAGGTTCTGGCTCATCGCCAAAGGAAGGTTCCAGCCTACGGCTTCCTCACTACCGCCATAAGGAGAGCTCGCATATGCAATGTACAAAATCTTCATATCAGTTACCGTTCTTACCTGAATTCAAAAGCTTTGCATACCGATCAACCAGCTGCTCCGCATATGCCTGCTGTCCACAACGCAGCGTGACGTACTTAATACACCGACGCTGCATAGTGCCATAGATATCTTCATCAACCGCGGCGGCTTTAAGCAGACCATCCCTCACATCCGTGATGTTTCCGGATTCGAAAGTAAAGCCGGTTTTGTCTTCCTCCACCAGCTCTGGAATGCCACCGATGCTGGCACCGATGATTGGGGTCTGGGCAGCCAAGGATTCCAGACCGGAGTACGGCATGTTCTCCCGCCACTCGGAACTGAGCACGCTGAAACGGGCGTTGCCGACTTCCCGCTGCAGGTCCTCGCCGCTCTTGTACCCCAACAAGTGAATGCGAGACTCGGCCTGCGGGCCAGCTGAGGCGATCAGCTGCTCGATCGCCTCACGTTCCGGACCATCACCCACAATATGCAGATCCCACGCATCAGGAAGCACCTGGACATCCTGGTCACTGCTCCGCATATCGGCACTCCCATTAGCAAGCCCAGTGGCCCACAGGAACGCCTTCACCAAGGTAAGAATGCCCTTCTCTTTGGAAAGTCGCCCGAAGAACAGGAAATACGGCCTCGCCCCAGACTGCGTGTCCTCGAATTTGTGCGTATTCGCCACACGAGCGCCCATCGCCATCTGCGAATCGGTCAGGAAGTTCTGCATGGCGACGGTTTTGCCTGCGAAACCTCCCTCGTCGAGCTTGCTCTTCATGAATTTCGACGGTGCAACTATCAAGTCAATTTTGTCGTACGCATGGTGGAATTTTAGGAATTCCGCCTCCATGGTCGCCAAGGCGCTTTTGGCACGGGATCCTTTCACGCAAGCGTCCTTCACAGCATGTATGAAATGTTTATCCAAGCAAGCGTCGCACACTTCACCATGCCCGTTGACCATAGTGTATGCAGGGCAAACAAGAATGTAATCATGCGCCGTATACACCACCGGCACATGATGTTTCTTCAAATACGGTGCATCAAGAATCGAGAGCGTCAGCTGGCGATGCACATTGTTCATGTGGATTACATCTGGCTTGAATTCTTCTAGCAAAGCTTCGAACTTGCGTCTCGCTTCAAAAGAGTAAATCAGCGTGGAGGCTTCCTGAACCTTCTTGAAAGCGGAAATATCCCCCACATAATCCTTTTCGGAAACGAAGTATTTACTCCAATAGCTCGGTTCATTATTCGGGTGCCGCATGGAAAAGAAAGCGACTTCGTGACCAAGTGCGCGTAAGCCTTCCGCCAATGCGAAGAAATAGGTTTCCGCACCGCCTTTACGATAGAAATATTTGTTCACCAGGAGAATTCGCATGCTCACTCTCCCCCATACAGTTTCAATGTTTGATTGGTGACGTCATCCCAGTTATATTTACCAACAATGTAATCTGCTGCATTTGCCTTGTAACGTTGTACAAGATCATCGTTTTCAAGCAATTCCTGAAGTTTTTTCCGCAGGGATTCAGCAGAACCATGATGGAATGTCGCTGCATGCCCTTCTACTACCTCCGCACATTCCGGAATGTCGGACGTAAGGCAACAGTTACCGTAACTCATGGCTTCCAGCAGACTCATCGGCATGCCCTCCAAGTCGCTTGGGAGCACATAAATATAAGCATTGCTATAGAGCTCTTTGAGCGCCTGCCCTTGTATGAATCCGGTCAGAATAACACGAGAATCCTGATTAGCCATCTGCTGAATATGCTGGTAATACTCGTTGGAGTCGGAAGCGCCTCCAGCGATGACAAGCTTTTTGCTCGTATTCAGCTTGCTGAACGCCTCGATAAGGTAATGCACGCCTTTCTCGGGAACAATGCGTCCGAGAAACAGTACATAGTCATTCTTGTGAAGACCATATTTTTCGGTAATTTCCTGCGCCGAAACTGGCTCACCATATTCGATGCCATTGGGAATGAAATGTGTACCGCGACCATATTTTTTCTGAAAATACTGCTGCATGCTTTCGCTGAGCACTATGATTTCATCCGCGCATTTTGCTGCGGTACGTTCTCCGAACTTGAGATATGCGGAAGCGAACTTGCCCCATTTGGCGCGCTGCCAGTCAAGACCGTGAATGGTCGCTACCGTGCGAATGCCCGCCCAATGCGCCAGACGCAGCATGACGCAGGGACCTTCGGCATGATAGTGAATGACGTCCGGTTTGGCCGCAATGGCTTTCAGTGTTGCGAAGAATGAGGAGGTCAGCGCCGCCAAACCTTTCGCTTCAAAAGTCGGCACTGGAACAACACGCACGCCGTTATATACAAAGGGCTTATTTGCGGAATGAACGTTTCCATCGAATTCGGCGCCCGCAACATTATGTCCCTTGCGATTGTATGCGATGACCTTATGCCCCTTTGCGGCCATACGCGTAGCTAGTTCATCTACAACGATTTCGATGCCGCCTTCACGCGAAGGAATGCGCTTATGGCCTATCATCGCGATATTAACCATCACCGGTCACCCCTTAGTTATTCAGAGTGCCGGAATCGTGCCACAAACGTTATGCAGGGCAGAGGATTGCACGGTCTGACCACTAACCAAACCGACGTAACGGCCGTTATCGGCTCTTTTTTCTCATTCAGAAACGTCCGGAAAACCGACAGGATCAGATTTCAAACACAGTTTTCAAGTCACGAACGAGCAAAGTGTTCATGAAAACCCGTGAAGAATACCCCCAAAGTAGGCGACGGGGGCTGGGTGTGTCTAAGGGGGATGCCAAAATCGACTTTGGAAGGTAATGAACGGGGTTTGGCGGTTCCTGCGCGGTTTGTGTTGCGCTTGAAAAACACCAATTCGGGGTTCATTTGGAGGGAAAGGACGGGACTCGCATGCCGACCACAGGTCGATCGATTACAAAAAGAGCCGATAACGGCCGTTATGTCGGCGTTGGCGGGCACGCCGTCCGCACTCCGCTTTCCGAGACCGTTACGGAGGATCGTGGGATTTGAGCGAGTCGATCCGCATAGCAGTCGCAATGCACAAGCCGTACCGCACGCCCGACGACCCGGCCTACCTGCCGCTCCACGTCGGGGCAGCTCTGCACCCGGACGTGCTACCCGACATTCAGGGAGATGACGAGGGCGATAACATCTCGCCCCTCAACGCAAGCTATTCCGAACTGACGGCCCTGTACTGGATGTGGAGGAACTGCGACGCCAACTACAAGGGCCTCGTCCACTACCGCAGGCTGTTTGCGTCCCCCAGTCTCGCGAACCGACTGCAAAAAGACCGGTTCGTTCGAATCGCATCCGGCAAGGAGATTAGGGAAGCGCTGAAAAAGACCGGCATAGTCGTGCCCTGTAGGCGAAACTACTATATCGAGACGATGCGCTCGCACTATGCGCACACGCTCAATGGATCCCATCTGGACGTTATGAGGGACATTCTCGCGTCGAAGGCTCCCGAATACGTTCCCATGTTCGACAAGTGCATGGCCTCTACTGGCGGCCACATGTTCAATATGTTCGTCATGCGCGCCGACCTATTCGACGCGTACTGTGCATGGCTCTTCCCGTTGATCGACGAATTGACTAAACGGATCGACGCCTCGGCATACACCCCATTCGAGAAACGTTATCCCGGTAGGGTCAGCGAGCTCCTGCTGGACGTGTGGCTCAAAACAAACGGACAGGATGTCGTCGAATTGCCCCTTACCAGCCCGGAACCGACCGATTGGTGGAAAAAGGGCACGGGATTCCTCATGGCCAAGTTTACCGGCAGGAAATACGCGAAGAGCTTCTGATCTGCGTCGGCGAATCAGAAAGGAATCAAAGATCCTTGTTCATTTTGTTCTTTATTATTTCAGTCTTCACCATATATTTGGACTATTCTGCCCACAAAGATATATCAAGTCCTGTGATCGTTTTCACTTCTTTATGGCTGTTCATATGCACCCTCGCATCATTACGACTCTATGGATTTACGGGTTATTCAGAAAAAACAATTGGCTATATTACCTGCGGCAGCGTGGCTTTTTCTTTGGGTGCTTTTTCTTCAACACTTGTAAACAAGCAGACTACCAAACAAACACGGTATGCCCACTTGCGCGGAAAGACTCTTCAAACGGATGATAGCAATCAACAACAACAGTTATGCTTCACATTTCTTGAGATAATATTAGCGCTAGCTTGCGTAGGTAGTGCGCTATCTCTCTTTTACTCACTAAACGCGTTCAGAAGCGGCGCTTCCTACATGGAAGTGCGTGGCAGTCGTTTAGGATACAATGACGAACAGGCATTTTCGAATCCAATCGTCGGATCATTTGTTACTTACTTTTGTGGTCCAGCAATGACAGTGCTCATACCTGTCGCAATCGTCTTCCTTTTTAAAAAGCAACATAGAAAATTTAGTCTGATTGTTTTTTTATGCGCTCTTATGAATACTGTCTCCAGCGGCGGCCGCATTCAAATAATGTACATAGCTTTACAGTTAATAGCAGCTTTTTTATACTATAAAAGCGCTATTACCACTAGAACAAAGAGAACTGTAAAGATTGCTGTAATTGTAGGAGTTGTAGCACTGTTTGTCTTAACATCACTTAGGACGAGTCAGAATTTCTTGCAGACTACATATACCTATTTCACATTACCTGTAGGTCTTTTTTCATATTACACCTCAATTATTGATGTAAATAATTTTGAATCTTTTGGCGCGGCAACATTTTATCCTCTATTCTACGTTCTTGCGTCTGTTGCCAGCTTTTTTGGGGCCAAAACGTTGTTTTTGGATAATTTAATCTATTACGTCGGATTACCACAAGAAACCTGGACATCAACCTTATTCCCAACGGGATCCTACAATGCCTTCTGTTCTTTATTTTACTTTTTTTATCTCGATTTTCGAATTGTTGGAATAGTTCTTTTTTCATTACTTTATGGCTTCATATCAGGATATGTATATAAAAAACAAAGAACTAGAACTAATGACACATGGTTCATATTCTATCTGCTTATATTGCAAACCATCATAGGCTCTTTTATGATTTTCCAGCTTGGAAATACAAAATTCTTTGTAAGTTTATTCATTTTTGGAATTGCGATTCTCCTTGGGAAAAAGAGATAAAAAGAGGAATCATGATGAAAGATAAATCACCCGTTAACATCGTGGTGCCGGTCTACAACGTCGCTGACCTGCTGTCCCGATGCGTTGACTCACTGCTCGCACAGACATACGAGGATGTACGAATCATCCTAGTCGACGACGGGTCCACAGACGACTGCCCCGCAATATGCGACCGATACGCAGAACAAGACCCGCGCGTCATCAGTCTCCACAGGACGAACGGCGGGCTCTCAGCTGCCCGTAACACGGGAATCGACCACGTGTTCTCAATCGAAGAGCCCTCGCGCGGACGATACATAGCGTTCGTGGACTCCGACGACTGGGTCGAGCCCGGATACGTCGAGTCCATGCTCGAGACGCTGGAGGCGTCCGGCGCGGACGCGGCGCAGTGCGGCCATTTCGTCTCCTACGCGCCGGACAACGAGGACGACAAGGACCCCGCCCACACGCGCACGACGCTCGAACGTGCGCAAGCAGTTGAGAGCCTGTGTCGCAACGGCCTGTGGGACGTGACCGCATGGAACAAGCTGTACCGGCTCGACCTGTTTAAGCAGATACGGTATCCGGAGGGGCTCTTGTATGAGGACACCGCCACTACATACCTGATCACGCAGGAATGCGACAGGGTCGCGGCGGACATGACACCCCAATACCACTACGCGCAGCGCTACACGTCCATCGCGAACGGCACCACCTGGAAGGACAGCAAGCTGGACCTCGTGCTCGCCGGCGACCGGATGGCCGCATGGGTGTGCGAGCACTATCCCGACCTTAAAACGGCCGCAGCTGAGAAGCGGGCGTACGTGCGCCTCTCCACGCTTTCCCAGATGGTCACCACTGGTCATCATGACAAGGACCTCGCCCGAAGACTGCGCCGGGAGGTCCTCTCGGTTGCACCAACCGTGCTGTGCGATCACAGGGCGTCGAAGCGCGACAAGCTCGGCATTCTCGCCCTGCTTCCCGGCTTCTGGTGCTATCGCGCCATCTGGAGTCGCTACTACGAGGCCAAACGAAACAGGACCGTGGCCGGTCCGACCGGAACACCCGACACGACAGGAAAGGAACAATCATGACAACAGCGGCGGTGATCACGCTCCATCAAGTCGACAACTATGGCACACAGCTTCAGGCATACGCCACGCAGGAGAAGCTGAAGCAGTATTTCGACAACGTCGTTCTCATCGACTATCGACGTCCCGATACGTATGGTAAGGGCCTGGTCGACTCCTTCGCCAAAGGCAATCCGGTGAAGGCCCTGGCGTTCCTGCCAACCTACTTGTTATGGAAGAAAGTGTTCGACGGCTTCCGCAGCGAATATCTGAACCTCACGGAAAAGACGTATCTCAGCGAATCGGATTTCAAAAACTTCAACGATTTCGCTGACGTGTACGTTTCCGGCAGTGACCAAGTGTGGAATTCCGGATGGAACAAGGGAGTCATTCCATGCTTCTATCTGGACTTTGCCCCTGACGGAAAACCCAAGTACGCGTATGCGTCCAGCTTCGGCCGAAGCCATCTCGACGAGAACGAAGTCAACCAGTCGAAGGAGTACATTGATCGTTTCGACATGATCTCCGTACGAGAGCAGAGCGGCGTTGATATTCTGAATGATCAGTACGGATACCACAACGCTGTGCAAATCGTCGACCCCACGCTGGCGATGCCGGCATCGTTCTGGCGTTCCATCGCCACGAGACCGCGGGTTAAAGGCGACTACATCCTTATCTACAACCTGAACCGCAGCAAAGAGTTCGACGGATATGCGGATGAACTGTCACGCAGAACAGGCCTGCCTATCTACCGATTCTGCACCCGCGTGGATCAAGTATTCCGGAACGGCAAAAGCCTCGTAGTGCCTGAAATCCTCGATTTCGTTTCCCTTGTGGACAACGCGAAATACGTGCTGACTGACTCATTCCACGCGACCGCATTCTCCATGAACATGGGAACCGAGCCAATCTGCATCTACCCGGGCCAGTATTCCGGAAGGCTTTCCGAGTTCCTGAAACTCGTGGACTCCGAGCAGCGCCATGTAGACGGATATGACGACTTCGACGTGATTAATCGGCATGTGGACTTCGCCAAGGTCGAACGAATACTCGACGCAGAGCGCACGAGGGTTGACGAATACCTCGCCCACATGCAGCAAGCAGTACTCGCAAACAAACAATGATTATTCATCACTCACACTTAATTGGAGGATTCAAATGAGTGAGAAGCTCAGGGCAGTGTTTCATGCGTGCGTCCCGCGTCCTATAGCGTCAGCAATACGAAATCTACGGCAAACGCTTCATCTTTACAAAGACTCCGTTCTTCAGGCACATCGATATAACCGAAACTACTCCCGTGTTGCCTCTACCGAGCTCACACAGTTGGAAACACGAATCATGTTCCTGAGCCATCAGATAGAAAAAGGACTCAGCCATAGTGATTTTCGATATGGTTTTGGACGCAAAGTGTTTCTCGAACTTCCAGCCATGCTCAAAAGCTTAGAGCTAGCCGACAGCAACTATGAGGAAAACACCGTATTTCAAGAGTCGATGTCAGCGCTACACGAGTACATGGAACGCCATATTCGCGCGGGCAAGGATATCTCATGGCAAAAAAGTCTTTTCACCAACGAGCAATGGAATCGTATTAAGTCCGCAAATCCATCACGCGGGGGAAGCATCGTCATCCGACGGTCAACAAAAGCTAACAACTCGCTCCTACCTTACGCTCAACTTAATGAACACCGTCATTCGGTACGAGAGTTTTCCGATGAGCCAGTAGATGTTAATCTCATCGAGCAAGCCATTGACATGGCTATGAGGACACCGTCCGTCTGCAACAGACAACCAACTCGAGTTCATCTGATCCTAAACCCTGAAATCATCACTAAGGCTTTAGCTATCCAAGGAGGAGTGAGAGGATATGCGGCACCCCCTGCCCTTATTCTCATTACTTCCGACCTGCGATCGTTCATCACATCCTATGAATGGAATGAGGGGTTCACTGACGGCGGACTTTTTGGTATGTCCCTTCTTTTGTCGCTTGAATCCTTAGGACTTGCTTCCTGCCCTCTGAACACCATGTTCACGGCAAAAGCAGATAAGGATACCCGCAAACTTCTGGATCTCCCTGATAACGAAGTGCCAGTCATGTATATTGAGGTCGGTAACTTCCTTGAGGAAACTCGCACATGTGCATCGGTTCGTTATACAGGAAATCAAATCACGACAGTCATCAAATAGAAACTGCTGATTTCTTATGCATGAATCTAAAACATTAGATAGATGAGTTAACCGAAAGACAATGAAGGCTACGAATAACAAATCACATTCGCGTATTTTTAAGAATGCGTTATTCCTATACGCGCTCACGTTTTCAAACTATCTGATCGGACTATTGCTCCTGCCGTACCTGTCACGCGTGCTCAGCGTGGAGAAGTTCGGCGTGATCGGATTCGCGACGTCGTTCTGCCTGGTGTTCCAGATGGTGGTGGAGTACGGTTTCCAGCTATCGACCACCGCGACCATCTCCGTGCATCGCGACGACAAGACAAAAATGTCCCGAACCATCTCGACGATGACGTACACCAAGCTGTTGCTGGCGTGCGGCGCGTCGGTCGTGTTCCTGGCATGCGCGATGTTCGTGAACATGCTCCGCGGCCATTTCGCAATCATCCTGCTGTTCTTCGTGGACTCGATTGCCAAAGCACTGCTTCCGGACGCCTACTTCAGGGGCATCGAACGCATGAAGGACATTACCATCCGCGCGGTGTCCGCGAAATCCGGAATCTTGGTGGCGACGCTGTTGTTCGTGAAGGGCGACGACACCCTGATCATATATCCCGTCTCGATGATCGTATTCGATACCATCGCGCTCCTGTGGGCGTTCTCCCTGCTCAAACGCGATGGTTTGAAGGCGACCAGCACCACCATGAGGGAAATGTTGGAAGCGTTGAAAGACAGCTTCTGGTTCTTCATATCCCGCATATCCGTGAGCATCAACGGATCATTGGGATCCATCTTCCTTGGCATGCGCTACAGCCCCGAATCCGTGGAGATGGGCCTGTACTCCGGCGCGACCAAGCTGTCGTCCGCCGGAGAGCAGATGATTCCGCCGCTCGGCGACGCACTCTACCCGTCGATGGTCAACAAGAAGGACTACAGGCTGTTCTACCGCATAGTGTTGCGGGGCGGCATCCTTTGGTTCCTCGCGTGCGGGCTGGTGGAAGTGCTGGCAACGCCGTTGTGCGTGCTGATCCTCGGCGGACAGTACGCCAGCGCTGGCGAGTTCCTGCGGATACTGATGGTCGGCGTGTTCTTCGGATATTTCAGTTTCATGTTTGGCTATCCAGCGCTCTCGCCGATCGGGAAGGCGACCTGGGCGAACGCGGCGATCATGGTCAGCGCGATTGTGAATCTTACGGCCTGCGCGGTTCTGTGGCTGGCTGGGAACATCACGCCGTTGACGGTGTGCGTGGTGTTCTCCAGCACCAACATCACGACCTTCATCGTGCGCTTCGGCGCGTTCATGAAATTCAGGAACTTAGCGGAACGGGATGCAGAATGAGTGGTTCCAAGCGTATCGAGTGGATCGACGTGGCCAAGGGTGTCGGCATCGTACTGGTCAGTTTCGGACACCTCAGGAACGGTGACGGCGAAAGCGTGTGGCTGCCCGCATTGGACGCGCCCATCGACGCGATATACCTGTTCCATATGCCCCTGTTCTTCCTACTGGGGGGGCTCACGTTCAGTAAGAGGGGCGGGTTCAATGCGTTCTTGGTGCGCAAGGCCAAGACGTTGCTGGTGCCGTATTACGTGTTCTCCCTGTACTTCCTCGCGAAACCGTTTGCGATACTGCTCATACCATCCATGCGCGCGGCCTTCCAGACGAGCCACGACTACGGTATTGCGCACCAGTTCCTCGACGTGCTCGTCATGGGCAACGGACTGTGGTTCCTCATGGCGTTCTTCGTGGGCGAATGCCTGATGTACGGGCTGACCAGCCTGACTGATAACGGGCGCGTGCTTGCCGCTATTGGAATGGCGTTCGTCATCCTGTCGACATTCGTCTCGTCCCAGACCGGATGGCCTGCACTACCCTTCCAGATTGTGGCCGGAGTCAAGGCAGCTGGCTATATGTGCGTCGGATACGTGCTGAAGGAATGGCTCAAAGCCATTCCGCGCGGAAGAGCAGGCGTATCGTCAGCTTGCGCGGCCATAGTGTTCCTGACGTTGGCGGTACCGGCCGTGGCCGGAATCATACCGGATGATCCGGCGCTGCTGACCGCATCGGTCGCGACGGCATTCCTTGGCACGTTCGCCGTCATCTGGCTGTGCATCGCGGTGGGGTCATGCCGGATGCTGGCCTATATCGGGCGCTACAGCCTCGTCTATTACGCGCTGAACGCATTGACACTCAACATCGTGAAAATCGGGCTTTTCCGCGTCATCGGCATCAACGTGGCGTCCACACCGTGGTTTTCACAGCTTCTCGCGGGCCTCGCGGCCACCGCTCTTGCGCTCGTGCCGCTGACCCTCGCGAACCTTTTCATACAACGCTGGATGTGGTGGGCGATAGGCAAAAAACGCCCATAACTCGGTAGCAGGGTGCGGACGTTTTTCTTGGAGTTAATCACGTAGCCAATCCATGGCTCAGCCGGTTCTACCGGGCTCACCCAACCAAGCGATTGCTTGATGTGATAGTGGTTGCACCAGTGGGTGTACCCGTCGATCAACGCGAGCACCTCCCCACGGGTGTGCTCCTCCCACCGCCCGGGGCGGACGGACCCGACCCTCATCCCGCCGAAGAAACCCTCCGCGGCCGAGTTGTCCGGCGAACGGCCCTTCGCGCCCGTCGATCTCGTCAGCCCGAACCACTCCATGAGTTCCAGCCATCCCGGCTGCCTATGGTGACGGCCACGGTCGGAACGCACCAGAGGATGCGCACCCTCGGGCAACGTGGCGGCCGCCTTCTCCGGCATGGTGTCGGCGGACTGCGCGTTGGGGCCGTATCCGGCTGTGTAGGTGACTATCTTGCCGTCGTGGCAGTCGATCACCGGCGAGAGATACACCTTGCCATCCGCCGCCTTAATCTCGGCGATGTCCGTCAGCCGCTTCTCGTTGGGACGTTCGGCGGTGAAGTCCCGGGTGATCGGGGTGCCGGGGGCGGGATTCGTCCTGCCCCCGTGGGAACCGTGCCCGCGACGTCTGGGAACATGCGCCATGGGCCCGTCCTCGGCCATAATCAGTCCGGTCACCTTCTCCGGGACGCCGGTTCTGAGAGCGGCCTTGATCCCGCGGTACCCGTAACGACTCTTGAACGCGGCGAATGCATCGGCCGCCTCTGCTCCGAGCCCGGCGTGTTTATCCTTGCCGGCCTTCGCATGGTGGCAGTGGTGGCCTCCGGGCGCGATGGCGGGCAAGCGGAGCTTCGCCGGGGTCTCGATGGACGGGTTCATCGGCATGCTGGACGAGTACATGGTCTGGTATCGGGACAGGAGGATCAAGACGGAGTCCGGACACGGGTATCATGGACCGTCGACACGAGCTCGGTCTTGTGGCATGATTGGTAGTGATGGAATCAGCGACGAGTCCAACAAAACGTCACCAGCCCCGCCTAAAAAGGTTTGTTCTTCATAACGCAATTCGCGGCACGAAAAACAAACCCTTCAGTATCTTAGGAACGTCGCTTCCAGCAACGGCCTTCTTCCTGCGTAGGAGGGAGACGATCACCCGCGTCTATGTGCACGACGCGGGCATCTGGCACCACCCCACCACGAGGGCCTACTTCCACATATTCACCGGGGCGTTTATTGTCTTCGCCCGGCTTAAAAACAGCTGCCATTGCAGCTCCTTTCATTTGTCAGGAGCCCCTCTCAACCGTTTTGACATACCATTGCGGTAGTTTTGTAGCGTCGTGCAGACACCTACGAGTTCGAGAGGCTCGTTTTCCTAGGTTCCGACCTGTTCCAGCAGATCGGAACCTTTTTGTTTCCAGGCTTCGGATGAAGCCCCGCAAAGACCATACCACACGAAACAGCTTGAGACAAGTTTCGCCAATCTAAGACACATATCGTCTATATTGATGGCTATAGTGGAGATATTATTACCCTTCGAGGCTTTACTGGAGCGTGGCGCATATGAAAAAGAAAGACGTTTTGGATCTCATCCGCTATCACACGGAGCACAACGACGCCGCTTTTCGCACCCAAGCATACAATATCGCCAAGGAATTCGCCGAATCCGGAGACACCCAACTATCCGAATACGTCCTCGCGCTTATCTCAAACGCGAACACCCTCGTTCCACAATCCGCAAGCATAGAACTCGATTCCACATTTCTCACAAAGCGAACAGTTGTGCGAACATCACTCCCCTTGCCGGAACCCATCGCAAACGACATTCAAGGCGTGCTCAATGCCATCGGGCGCAACATCGGCATACATCGTTTCCTTTTCCACGGCCCCGCAGGCACAGGAAAAACCGAATCCGTGAAACAGATTTCCTCTCTCCTGCAACGAGAACTTTACGTAGTGGACTTCGCATCCATCATCGACAGCAGACTCGGCCAGACCGCCAAAAACATCACAAAACTCTTCAACGAAATCAATCAATTCCCACAACCCGAGCAAATGGTTGTTCTATTCGACGAAATCGACGCCCTCGCATTAGACCGCATCGACTCCCGAGACGTACGTGAAATGGGTCGAGCAACATCCATGCTGCTCAGTCAAATGGACGAACTGTCAGAGCAAATCATGCTGTTCGCCACCACAAACCTGTACTCCAAATTCGACAAAGCCTTCATCCGCCGGTTCGACGCCACAATCGACTTCGGCAGATACACGAGCGAAGATCGCTCTGACATCGCCGTAAGCATCCTGAACGGATATTCGAAACAGTTCTCGTTCATCGGGAAAAATACGCGACTGTTCAAAAAAATCCTCGCCAACGCAGGCATACTCCCCTACCCAGGAGAAATGAAAAACATTATCCGCTCATCCATCGCTTTCAGTAAACCTGACGACGAAAACGACTACTTGCGGCGTTTATACACCGCCTTGGTACCCAATGGCTCTGAAACCATCCAAGACATACATGCACTGCATAATCAGAACTTCACCTTGCGTGAGATTGAAATCCTAACCGGAATATCCCGCAGCACCGTAGCTCGAGAAATCAAGGAAGCCAGCAATGAATAATACGCTCATACTCAAAGGCAAACTCCAGACTCGGCGAGCGCAACGCCCCGGCGCTCCAGCACTGCCAGTAGGCAAATCAGTCGATATGAACGATATGGAAGCGAAAATCGCAAGCCTTCAGACAGTACGTGATTACTGGAGAGAGCAACCGCCGATCATCAATCCTCTGGTTGAAGTGCACTACAGGCAGGTTGTGGCTAAAAGCAACAGGATCAAACAACTTCTTTCCGGTCATGGGAAGCGAGCTAATGATTCCATAGTTGGCGCGCGCTTTGAGCCAATCGAAAGCAAACTCAGCACTTATGACGGATCCGAACATGGTTCCAGCCAAATCGGTACGCGCATGCGTCACGTCATCACGCATTACGTGACCATGGACACTATCGATTCGACGCTTACTGACTTGGAAGCGTGCAAAACGATCCTGGAACATCATGGCGGTTCCATCAACGACGAACAACTTGCCACAATTACCAAAGCGGGTCTCGACAAAATCGACGAACGCGCAGGACTGAGCAAAACAACTTTCGCACAGCTCATTCGCGACATATATTTCGTTGACCATTTCGACGTGAGGTCCGTAATAAATAATCCGAAGTATCGCGCTTTGGTGACGCTATATGATACGGGGCGAGACGCCAGCCAAACAGTGTCACTGTTGAATTCCCTTGGCATCAATGTGATCTCAACCAGTCTGCTCGATCCGACAACCATCAACCTGTTGCCAGAACAGTACAGCAAGCTGGCTGAAACTGCGCCATATCTGATTGCCATGGCGCAAAAAAACATCTTGGATCTGAAAGTTGAGACAAGCACTAAGCAGAATCCGCAGGATGCACGAGACTCTCAAAACGAATACGGCCTTTCCGTTCCGCCACCGCATAACGAGCCGATTGTCGGCGTCATTGACACACGATTTGATGAAACCGCTTATTTTGCCGATTGGGTTGAGTATCACGATGATCTGATCGACCCGCAATTGGGGATCGATCCGGAAGACTATGCGCATGGCACGGAAGTCGATTCCATCATTGTGGACGGCCCTGCCCTGAATCCTGCTCTGGAAGACGGTTGCGGCAGATTTCGCGTACGTCATTTTGCGGTCGCTAAAAATGGCAAAAATAGCTCTTTCAGCATTCTAAAATCCATACGGCACATCGTGGAAACGAATCAAGACATCACCGTATGGAACCTATGCCTCGGATCAACAGAGGAAGCACTCGAAAACACCATATCCCCCGAAGGCGCAATGCTGGATGAACTTCAAGAGAAATACGGCGTTATCTTCGTGGTGGCAGGGACGAATAAGACTTCTAAAGATTCCCCAGATACCCCCAAACGAATCGGCGCCCCGGCAGATTCCGTCAACGCTTTAGTGGTCAATGCGACTTCCATACTCAGAGAGCCCGCAAGCTATACCAGAGAGGGACCGGTATTACATTTCTTCCGGAAACCAGATATCTCCTACTTTGGTGGAGACAATTACGGCGAGATGGCTGTGTGGTCTCCAGGAGGAGTGGCGACCACACGAGGAACCTCCTTTGCCGCGCCTTGGATCACACGAAAACTAGCATATCTGGTCCACGTCATGCATCTTTCTCGTGAAGCAGCCAAAGCACTGATTATCGACGCAGCTTCCGGCTGGGAGCCAATTTCCGCGGACAATATCAAGCTTGGATATGGTATTGTCCCCACCCGAATTGAAGACATTCTGGAAACCCCTTCTAACGAAATACGATTCGTTTTGGAAGGAACCATCGACACTTTCGAAACATACAACTACAACATTCCCGTGCCAATGAAAGATGGAAAATACCCATACATGGCCAGAGCCACGCTTTGCTATTTTCCAAAATGCGATAAAAGGCAAGGCGTGGATTACACCGACACCGAGCTTGATTTCCACTTCGGACGCATGAAGACAAGCGGTATCGACTCACTCGACAACAACATACAAGGAGATCCTTTCGCTCGAACCTATGAAGATACGGCTCGGAAAATGTATCGCAAATGGGACAATGTGAAACATGTCAGTGATATCGAAAAACGCAGCTTCCGACCGCGTGTTTCGCACGGAATTCCTTACTGGGGTTTCAAAATCCGCAAAACCGAACGCTTCGACCCTCCAGTAGACAAGAATGGCAACGTCGGAAAGAACGCAGGAGATGGTCTTCGTTTCGGCATTGTGGTGACGTTACGCGGCATGGACGGACGTAACCGTTTCGACGAATTCAAGATGCAATGCCAACTGCAAAGCGAACCCTGGATCGTGGAAGAAATCGACATGAACACTAACATCAAGATTTACCAGGAAGCCGACGCTGAAATCACGTTCGACGACGAAACTGAAAAGTGAACCAGTCGTCAGGCTGACCGTCCGGCAGTGTGAAACGTGACTTGTGCAGACACCCACAGCCCGCCCGCACAAGACGCGTTTTACACCTGCACAATTCGGATTTTGTCCGACTAACGTGACTTGCGCAGGCATGGTTTTAGTAGTAAAGAAGCACCCATTACGGCGTGTCGATTTGTCAAAAACGATTTCTTCATATAAATTATTCGTTTATATGTACGTGGAGAGACTCGACCGATTCTTATGAATGTGAAGCGGTCCTCCGAAAGTGGATAGTCGTTATGGCTATCCACTTTTTTCTTAGGGAGCGCAAACGATGCGATCGGCGTCAAACGTATCGGCAAGTAAAAACAGGACCGCCTTGAACGCTAAAGAACAGTGCGATCTTTTAGAAAGTCATGGTGTTGAATTCAAACTCTGTTCCAAGGCGGAAGCAGAATCTTTCCTACGAAACAATACTTATTTTTTCAAAATTAAAGCGTTTGACAAGAACTTCAAACGCGATCAACAAGGCAACTACAGCAAGCTAGATTTTGCCTATCTTAAAGATATATCAACTATCGATTTTAAACTTAGAATGCTGATTCTTCGCATGACAGGTGATATAGAACATGCGTTGCGCATTCGATTTAACAACTTAATTTCGCGAGTCCAAGAAGACGGATACCAAGTAATTGCCGACTACGAAAAAGATCAAAGCCTTTACTATGCCAAACAAGACAAACCATTTGTTCCAGAAAATGATTACAAAAAATCAGTTTATACGGAAGGAATGATTGATAAGTATCTGGATCAAAAACCAGTATGGCTATTCTGGGAGACCTGTACTCTGAACAGTCTCATACGTTGCTACAGTTCTTTTCTCGAACACCGCAAATTCTGCGATATGACGTATTCTTTGCTCTACGGAGTAAGGCTCTTACGCAACGCTGCCTCGCACCATAATTGTCTCCTTATTCCACCAGCAGCCACCATCAAAAAGACAATAGTCTTGGATAGTTTGATGCCTATTTTTCTCGCGACAGACGACCCGGCAAGGGGAAAAACTCTTGATCTTGCGCAATCAGATCCTTTGATACATGATCTTTCTTGTATTGTTCTATCTCATATCAATTTGGTCAAGAGCGCTGGAATGAGGCAACATACAGAAGACCAAGCAGCCTCTGTGCTGAAAAGGATCGATGAACATGAGGCGTGGTACAAAGACCCGCAGAGCGGCTGCGGCTACCTCTTGGACCAATTTGCCGCCATCAAACTGTTGCTATCGGAATATATAGAATTCAACAAACAGTACGATTCCGGCAAACTGTCAGAAACGCAATTAAAACTGAAAACAGAGCCTACCCGAGAACCCGTACGCCATGGACGACGTCGTCCTTCAAAGAAAGCCCGGAACCAAGCCGCCAGTGTTTAGTCCATTGAAAACTTTGAGGTCGAGGAGCCGACCTTGAACCTCGCTTCCGATCATCGGATTGAAGAAATTCGGATCCGATGATCGGAGCGCGGTTTCATGTCTGCATTACTAGCGTTTTGCGTCTATACAGCTCAAGAAAAGGGCGGAAAATACTAGTTGTGCAGACGCGACGGCCGCAGATGGGCCGTTGCGTATACGCAAATTGCGGAAGCGATCACCAGCAGCAGTGAGATGATGATGAGCGCCTGCACTGCGGATCCGGAGCGAGGCATTTCCGGCTTCTCCGGCTTTTCTGGATTGCTGGGTTTGCCAGGTTCTTCTGGCTCTTCTGGCTCGGCGACAGCTTTGATGGTTACCGTCACTTGGGCGCTTATGCCATCATGGTCGGAGGTGCGCAACTGTGGACCCGCTCCCCTACTCGAGTTTGTATCTATAACATCATCCGCACCATTGCGCACGGCGGTGATGGTGATGTTCTGGCTCACGGCTTCGAAGGCTTTCCTCTTCTCAACCGCTTGCATTGCGCGATCGATTTGATCGTTCAACGCCTGCAACTGGTCACCATCCGCCACAAGACGGTAGTCGGCGATGCCGTTCAGTTGCGTTCCTGTCAAGGTCAGTAGGTCGTCGGCACTCAGCTGCTGAAGGCCGCTCGCCGGATCCAATTCCACCGAAGTCTGCTTGCTGGAGATCGCCAGATCGCCGACATGGAACATTCCGTCACCCATACCATCACCGCTAGTGCCGCCTGGAATCAGCCCAAGCGAGTCAGCCAAGTACGGCGCAAGATTCGACAAGTCGGAGAACGAGCCGCTCAACAAGGCGAGCGTGTTCAGTCCAGCTGGAATCATGCCCCGGTATTCGCCACCGCGAACAGTCACATAACCAAGGTTTTTAGCGTCATCCAGTAAGTTGAATAGCATCGGCGCGGTGAACGTTCCGCCCGAAAAACTGCCTTGCGCGGAAGTCTCATTCGTTTCGGCAAACCGCATCAACGTTGCATCCGAAGTGAACATGCCACTTTCCACGCGCAATGCGCCACGGCAATCGACTGCAGGCTGTGTTCCACCCGCAACCGTTCCCGGGCCGACAATGGTGAGCTGCATGTTCGCAGGCACAGTGATCGTAGCAAACCCAGCAGCTCCACCGGATTCAGTGGCTTGCAGCGTATGCCCGTTCAGGTCAAACGTTACGTTTCGTACGCCTTTCGGTGGCGTAATCGTGACGCTTTCCGTCACGTCGGCTAGCAATGTGACCGTCGTGTTCTTCAACGTTGTTCGACCGATCGCCTCCTGTACGCTCGCGTAGGTTGCGTTGCCCACTTGCGCGACCGCCTGAGATTCGGCGGCATCGGCAACTGCATCTGCAGAGAACAGCAGCGTTCCAAACAGCGACGCGATCGCGAAAACAGCGGTCAGCACCACCGAAACCAAATACTTACCTTGCGTTCGCGGGCACACATTCACCCGCTTCTCATGACTACGCATGATTATTTCCTTTTATAGGTTCTATTGCATATTTCAATCCGCACCGAAGTGCGTGGGACCACCCTCAGCGGTAAGGGATGACGTTACAGAAATCATGGCGCCATGCTGCATTAATTATCTCACAATGCGCAAAGGAAAGCAAATTACATATTTTGAAAATCCAAATCTCATATGAGAGATATCAAAAGACAATCTTTAGTTATAGTGAACCTCATCACATAAGTTAAAACTGTTTCACATGAGTATCACAATATTCCTCACACGAATAAACGTATCCCAATAACTGCAAAAATATACATATGACGAATAATTGTTTCCCATCAAGAAACAAGCGAGCCCACAATCAAACAAGCGAGGTCGCAACCACACAAAAACACATTTCCCATCTGCACCACGTGGGAAAGCAAAAGAGCGCTCCGGGAGGGAGCGCTCTGATTTGCACGACGATTCGTGCGAAAAGTACTGCGGAATTTAGTAAGATCCGGTGCCGCGGAAGACCACGAGCACGGTTTTTGCGAGAATCGCAAGATCGCCTGCAATAGACCAATTTTCGATATAGGAAACGTCCAAATATTCGCTCTGCTCCTGCGAAAGATCCGAACGGCCGGAAACCTGCCACGGACCGGTAATACCAGGCTTAACCAGCAGTCGCGCGGAATAAAGGGAACCATAGCGGGCAACCTCTTCCGGCAAAGCCGGGCGAGGACCAACCAAAGACATGTCGCCCTTCAAAACGTTGAAGAACTGTGGGAATTCATCCAACGAAGTCTTACGAATAAAACGACCGACCTTCGTAATTCTCGGATCATCCTTCATTTTGAAGATGAAACGATCGGTCTGTCCATTTTCTTCGGCAAGTTTCTTCTTCAATTCTTCCGCATTGGTGACCATGGAACGGAATTTATACATGGTAAATGGCTTGCCATGCAAACCGATACGCTGCTGCGAGAAGAAAATCGGACCACCGTCATCAAGCTTGATGGCGATCGCCGTGCCCAGCATCAGCGGCGAGGAAATCAGCAGCGCGAAAGCCGAACCGACGATATCCAGCAGGCGTTTAATCACGTACGTCGTATTCGTATACTGCGGCAAACTTGCCAGCAATACCGGCTGTTCGGCCGTATTACGCAAGTACAGGCGGTGGCCGCTCACGTCAGCCAAGGAAACAGCCAACGCAAGCTCCATGCCAAGCGACTCGACCGCAAGGGAAATGCCATGCAGCATTTCGGAATCGCGGGACAGCACGTCGGCAACATACACTTCCTGCGCACCCAAGCTTTCGCACGTACGCGGGAAAGCGGCATTGAACGGAATCACCTTCAGCTTGTCGGCACCTTCAATGGAAGGATCAGGCTCGAACGACGTGACCACATAAGCGTCTTTCTCATTGTCGTCAGCTTCGATCGGACACACGGCAATCGGCGAATACCCCAAATTGGAGTAGTCCCGCATGGTGCGCAACGCACAATTGATACCGTCGGAAGAACCAATCACCACGGTCTTATACTTACAGGCGCCCTTCTGACGGCTGCGATGCTGCCACTGACGCATCTGCCAACGGGCGATGACTTCTAGGAAGAATGCAATGATCGGGGCGACGATAAGCGCGGTTCTCGGCAAGGAAAGATTGAAAATAAAAGCAAGCGAGCAGTAAGTGATGATGGTGAGCAGCGACGCGTTGATGATTTTCGCATACAGCTCGTAGCCTTCCGCCATCACATGACGATGATACGTTCCGGCAAAAGTGAGGCTCAACACCCAGATGAGGCTGAAGCAGATGAGGAACAGCCAGAACGGCATGGCCCCATTGATGGCATTATATGCGGCATCGTTGGCCCAAAGACTGATGGATAGCGAAATCAGCATGACCGCAAGATCGACCATCACCAAGCAGACGACAAAAGAATAACGCCATGCGGGCACAACCTGATTCCGCCTGCCCTTGCGCTTTCCATCTTCACCAACGGAAAATGGCGTGTTCGAAAACATCATCGGCTCAAACTGAGGGCTGTTGTCTTGAGACTGATGTCGCTCCTGCTTCTGATCCTGGTGACGAGAGTTAGAAGAGACGATATGGATTTCCTGGGTTCTCACTACTTGATCCGAACCCTGCTCAGAGCTGCGGAAACCGCCTTGCATGACTCCTCCCTCTACTAACTACCCTCACCCGAAAAGAAGGGGGCTTCCCTCCATGAAGAGATAGTATCATAAGCCCTGTTAACAGAGTAGATCTCCAACTCGCTTTTGCAGTTAAATGACTATTGGAAACTTGCTTTTGACGCGATACCGCGAAACGCGCGGCAAGAACGGATGAAAAGTTGACGTCCGTTCCGTGAACGTGAGGCTACATGCGCATATACCCACATATTCCCCCATACTCCCCTGTTGCAAGATGGCTTGTCTAGAGCCGCTTGCTTAGCTGCTTAGGTTACCTACGGAACTGTCTAGCGGCCTTCAATCAGCGGGGTCTGGCGGAGGGTGAGCGGCTCATCCGTATCTGGAGCGGACTGCACATGCACGGTGATCTCATAGGATTCGCCGGGCTGCAAGGTCACATCGCCCACGCCCACGGTCAGGCCATCGTGCAAAGTCACACCCTTGTAATCGTCGGCATTCTGGAATTCCCAATCCACCAAACGACCGTTCGCAGGCGCGTAAATGAACAATGCCGTCTTGATCTGGCCTTTCGGAACGATATTTCCGGCACCGGTCACATAGTCAGCTTCGGAAGCCGCTTCTTCCGCCGTCATGGTGTTCTGCAACTTGATATGCACCGTATACTGGTTCGCGCCGTTTCGCGCGACCTTCTGGAATTCAGTGGTCACTTCGCGATGCAAATACCAGTCCATTTTCGACTCGGTTTCGTCGGAAATATACACGCCGACCTGCGGTTTCGCACCTTCCGTAATCAATTTGCCGGAAATAGCGGAATCGGCAATCAGATTCTGCTCATCCTCATGCGCGCTCCACACCATCACGTGTCCCTGCTCAACAGACGTGGAAAGCGCCTTGACATACGATTTGAAATCGCCCGCATTCTGCATGATATGGTCGAACGCGGCCTGCGCGGCAACCGCGAAATACTCGTCCGTCTCCTGCGGAGCCATGCGCGCATACACGTCATGCAGCAACGTTTGGGCGGTATTAGTGCCATCCAACGTCGAACCGTCAGGCATGACAACGCCACCGGTCACCGCCAGCATGTTCTGCAGGAACAACGGATCAATGGCGATCGCGCCATCAACCGCAACGCCATACTGGCGAGCCCACATGGCACTCACAATCTCGCCGGTACGCGGAAAATCAGGCGTGAAATTCACGTCGCGAATATCCTTGCCAAGCTTGTCGGTAAACAGCAAACGTTCCTCGGCGGTCAAATCCACAACCGGCTCATCGGCATTCTGAATTTCCGAATCGGAAACGAACGGCTGCAAGCTCACGTGACCACCCTGCACCGTGACCAGGCCGAGCGATCCCGTAAGACCGCCAGACGGGCGTGCCTCCGCATTCGTTTGCGCAAGGATCAGATAATTGCGCGGAGCATCATTCGCATGGCTTTCCGTGCCCAACATGCTGGGCAGCACCTGCACGATGGAATTCAAGGAATGCACCATGCTGTCAAGTTTTTCGCAATACGTTTCCGCGGTTTTCAGGGCGTCCGCGACCTGCGCGATATGCGGGGTTTTCACGGTTTTCACTTCCCGCGTGGCCTTGTCGATCGTATCGTCCGCGATTTGGAGCGGCTGCTGAGACGCTTCCAATCCGGAAATTTCGATCGTGCCGTTTTCCACGTGAATACTGTTCAGATCAACATTTTCGGCGACTTTCACCAGTTGCGGCAACGCCTGCGACGAAATATTCTCCATGGCGGCCACCGTGGTGCGTACGGCGGAAATGTCATTGCCCACATACGGCACGACCGACGCCACCTGCCACAGCGGCGAAGAGGTTTGCTTGTAGGCCTTGCTTACGTGATCGGAGAACGCGGTTGTCTGCTTCTCAAGCTTGGACGTGTCCGCTTCGGAGATGGTCTGCTGCAAGCCTTGAGCACTCGACACCGCCTGCTGCAGCTCGTTTTTCACGTGCAGCGCAGACCATACGAATGCGCCGGCGAAAACGGCGAGGGCTGCGACTATCACGAGTACGCCGATTAGGATCTTGCGACGGCGACGTTTGCGCTTGATTTGGCGAATATGCTCGGCGCTCATACGGCGGCGCACGCGGCGGGAATGCGGGGCGCTGGAAGTGGAATCTTCTGGACTGGCGGTTGCGTCGGAGGTTGAATCGGCATTAGACTGCGGCTCCTCCTGACAGCCTTGCTCAGGCTGGACGCCGAATTCTTCAGGCTGATCAGACGCGCCGTTCATATTCCGTTTCGCTCCCTAATTGTTTGCAAGCACTTCGGATTCCCCAGTGTAATAGTAGGGGGAGTCGATGCAGTCCACGGAGCAATAACGGGGTTACTGAAGTTCCAACGTCGCCAATAATGCCTTGTGGTCGGAACCTTGAATCCGCTTGGTTTCCAAATTTCTGGCGTACACACCCTTGTCGTAGATGATATGGTCGATTTCAGCGATAGGGAATACCGAAGGATACGTCATATGCAATCCCTCGCCGGCACTCTCCCCCGCATCCGTAAAGCGATCGCCCAACAAATATCTGAAGCTTGCATGATCCCACGTGGAATTAAAATCCCCCATCAGCACATACGATTCCCCATTATCGTAATGCTGTAATTGCGCTATGGAATCCAAACTTTTATTCCATAATCCCTGATTGCTTGGTCGTGGAGAAAACGGATGAACCGACCCAAATCGTACTTTTCTGCCATTGAAATCAACTGTCGCGGCAGGAATACTACTGGATTCAATAGGAATGAGATCCTGCGTTGTTTCCTGCAGAGGATGCGCACTGTACAGTACGTTCACACCGCCATTATCGTGCCAAGTGAGTTGCGCGGAAACGGAATACGGAAGATAATCCTCAATTCCAGCATCATGCAACCGATCTAATAATCCTGATGAAACTTCCTGCATTGCAAGAATTTCAACATGCTCGCTTTGGATTGTTCGCACGATTTGCTGCGCATCGGCACAACCTTGCTTCGTATTGAACGTCATGACACGCACTGTTGCAGAAGGTTGTATGGCACGATCATTGGTCGGAACGACATACCCCCAATGCCAAATAATCTGGATGATCACGCACAATACGCTTAACGCGACTAAAAGTTTTCGTTTGCCGACAGTGCGAAAAACTGTTGCAATAATTGCGATAATCACGGAAAGCAAGCCAAGCCAAGGCATGAGTGCGACAATCAAAGGCACGTACCGTTTGCCATCGAGACTGTTCGGCAGCATGCGCAGAAGCATCGCGAACACGATGACGGCGGATGCGAACCACAGCAACGCCGTAAGCAGTGAAGCGCGCGTTTCACGACGCGTCTCACTTCGTTGGACATCGCCAAGTCGAGTCATGCGCACTCCTCTCCCATTCCATCTTCCCGTTTCACTTCCTATTCCGCGCAATCCGCAATCGTATGCAATCACATGTTGCAACCGATAGTCTTACGCATCGTTTTTCACAACATCTCTCACAACATCTCTTCTCGTGAACGCTACCCGCGTTCATCCCCGCATATGTTTCCCGCGCGCATTGAGGATGACGCTTTCACAAAAGTGCCACTATATGGACACTTTCCGGCATTTGGAATCGTTCTGATACGTTCATCCGATAATCTATAGGTTACAAAACGGCGCTTAGCAAAAAGAGGTAGTCATGAGCGAAGAAGCAATGCGAGAAGAAGTGGCGCAAGCTGTGGAAGTGGCCGCAAACAAGGCCGCCGAAGAGGAAATCAGCAAGCTGGCCGAATTCGAAAGCGCCATCGACGAAACGCTCGCCTCCGGATATTTGGACGATACGCTCACCGTCACCGACGCAGACGGCGTGGCGCAAGTGCTGCCAGTGCTCGATTCCGAGCCGATCTCACACTTGGTGGAAGGCTTGGAAGCCGTAGGCGGGAGCGCCAATGTGTTCGTGCACACCAGCGCAGGCGTGGTGGCCCTCAGCGTAGTGGAATACAAGCCCAACGAAGAGGAGTAGCCGTCGCAGCATGCACGGTCAGGCGGCACGCCTACGGTTGAGGGCGCGTTGCACGGTTTCATGCGTGGAACCGGCACCCTGGCCGCGCACGCCGAAGAACACCATCAGCACCATCACGAAGCAGATTGCTGCACTGATACGAAGCGCCCACTGAATGCCGAACACGTTGGCAGCCGCATACACGGCTTTTGTGCCACCAAGCGCAGTCCAACGAAGAGACGTGAACGTCTCCATCAAAATCACCAACACCGGAGCGCCAATCGCGCCCGCAATCTGACGAACCGTATTCGTCACCGCGGATCCGTCGCTCACCTCTTCCGGTTCCAAACAATTCAGTGACCATGTGGTGATCGGCATCAACACGAAACCCATGCCGATCTGGCGCACAAACTGCCAAATCGACACCCACCAAATCCACGAGGTCATGGAAATCAAACTCATCATGACCGTGCCGAAACACAAGGTAATCGTGCCTATCAACGCCACCGGACGTGCGCCGAAACGGTCAAGCACCTTACCACCGAAAAACTGCGAAATGCACTGGCCCAAAGCACCCGGAAGCATCACCAGGCCGCTAATCGCAGCAGAATAGCCACGGCAATCCTGAATGTACAGGGGCATGATCACCATAATCGAACTGAACGCGAAGAACGAGAGCGCGGCCGTGATCGTGCCAACAGTAAAACTACGATTCTTCAACACGCTCAAATTCAACAGTGGCGGCTGCGCTTCAGGATTTTCAATCTGCCTGCGCGCGCCATGAATCTGGCGGAGCACAAACCAAATAATTCCCACAACGCCAATCACCATTGGCAGCCAAACCATAGGATTTACAAACGAATACGATTCAATATTCGTAAAGCCGAACATTAGCCCGCCGAAACCGAAAATAGACAGTCCAACGGAAAAAAAGTCAGCCTTCGCGGTTTTATCGTTCTCACCGAAATTATGCAATCCAAAATAGGCAAGAAGCAGCGAAATCACGCCGATAATGGTCAACGTGAGGAAAATTGAACGCCAACCGTTCAAGTCCGTCTGCACACCGCCAAGCGTCGGGCCGATCGCCGGAGCCACGCTCATCGCCATGCCAACCGTACCCATTGCGAAACCACGGCGAGACAGCGGATAAATCGAAAACACCGTGATCTGCAACACCGGCCACATCACACCCGTGCCAACCGCCTCAAGCAAACGCCCGATCAGCACCATCAAAAAAGTTGGACCAAGCCAAGCGAACAGTGAACCGATCGTGAACACAACCATGGAAACAAGCACGATTTCGCGCGTCGAAAAACGTCTCGTAAGGTATGCCGTAAGCGGCACCATCACGCCCATGACCAGCTGGAAAATCGACGTCAGCCACTGACCGGTCGTAACGGAAATACCAAAATCACTGACGATCGTCGGCAACGCGGCGCTCAACTGCAATTGCGTGAAATTACCGACGAACGTAATAAATGTAAGAATCGCAATGGAAATAAACGCCGTGCGCGTTAAATGACCGTCCTGATACGATTCCTCTCGAGTAAGCGCTCGAGACATGCTCCGCTTCGCTGACATCAATCACCTTCTCCACATTCAAACGCACAAACTATATGATAGCCCGTATGACAGAGGCATGGATATTCGCCTGCGGATTCCTGTTTTTGTCATTTCGGGGTAACGCTCCCCTATTTAGAGGTATCATGGCACACGAAAGAGGTAGGCAAGTTTTCGACGCAGGCAGCGTCGAGAGAGGGGGGGTGGAGGATAATGACAGTCAGGGCCATGTTCCACATCTGCATGGAGTTGTGGGGTATTTTCATATGCCTGATTTGCGCATGCGGAATTTTCATTGCAACCCCACACAAAACCAGACGAACTCGCATCAAAATACTCATGCAGATCGCCTGCATGCTTCTTCTTGGAACCGACGCGCTCAGCTGGTATTTTCGCGTAGATGCAGACGAAACCGCATACTATATGGTTCGCATAAGCAATTTCTCAGTATTCTGCATCAACTATATTTTCATGAGTTTCTTCGCAACCTATGTTTGGTTGACAGTGAGCAAACATCAGCATCGCAAACCAGCCGCATTGCGTGCTGTCTACGCATTATCCGTAATTGGAATTCTCTTACTTATCATCACACAATTCACTGGTCTTTTCTACTATTTCGATGACCACAATCTTTACCATCGCGGTAATTTCTATCTTCTTTCGCAGGCAATTGCGGTCTTGGGAATCGCATTATGCCTCTTCATGTTGATCTCATATCGCAAGAATCTTGATCGCATTATTTTCCTTTCCATGATGTCGTTCTTCGTGCTACCAGTATTGGCGACCATCTACCAAGCACTGGCATACAGTTTTTCATTGCAATGTTTGGCGATCGTGATTTCCACACAGATTATGTTCGTCATGGACACCGTGGAAATGAACATGCGATTCCACTCGCAACAGGCCGCCTACGAAAAAGCACGGTACGAAGCCGAACATGACGGCATGACCGGTTTGCTGAACAAGGAAGCGGGATGGAAACACATGCGCAAATATTTCGACCGCATGGATTCGCACGACGAAGCGATGCTGATGTTCGTCGACATCGACGATTTCAAAACCATCAACGACACATACGGACACACGGTCGGCGATTTCTGGATCCGCGAGGTCGCATCCCAACTTCGGCACATCTACCGGCAAGATGACATTATCTGCCGATATGGCGGTGACGAATTCTTGGCGCTTATTCGCAACACCGCCAGCGAACAGGTGCTTGAAACCACGCTGGGCATGTTCTTCCAACAGTTGGCACGCACCTCGGAACAGCACGGGCAAGACGTGCATTGCAGCGTAGGCGTGTGCCGCATTGCAGCCGCTGACGGTGCCAGCCTTGGCACGGGGCGCGCCGATGGAGACGCGATCGGAAGCGTGGATTTCGACCAATGCGTCGCACAGGCCGACTTGGCGCTGTACGAAACCAAACGATTCAACAAAGGAACGTTCACCGTCTACAAGTACGACCGTTCCCAGCCAGCACCCGCAAATATCCGCGCCTAAATGAGCAGCTTCAGCTTTCCGGCAATTCCTGCGCTGGGCAACCGTGCAATACGGAAAGCATCGCCCGCTTTTCCTGCGAAGTGACAGTCAGCCCGTACTTGTCTTTCACGCCAATCTGCCGGGCCACGTAATCGCAACGGTATTCACTGTTCGTCGGCAGCCAGTATGCGGCCGAAGCGGAACCCTTCTGCTGATTCGCGGGCCCATCCACGGCCAGCAGATTGTACATGTCGTTGCCGAATTGGTACAGCTTCGCATGATCCCACGTGTTCGCGCCCGACTGCCACGCATTTTCCAACGCGACCACATGATCGATCTGCACCGCCGAAGACGTTTTCACTCCACGTACGAATTGGATGGTCTGACCGGTATACGGATCGTCAAGCGTGCCCGACGCAACCTGGCAGCTACGGCCGTTCTTATATTGCACGTCCGTCAGATCGCGCGCGAGCACGTCTTCGCGCACGTCGCAACCGTTGCCATCGTCGTCGGTTTCGCGGAATCCGAACGCATCGCGATCATATCCGGCCTTGCTGGGATTGTCGTCGACGGTAAGTTTTTCCAACGTTTCCGCAGCTGTGCCGGTTGCCGTGTACTCGCCGGTGATTTCGCCTACGGTCGGATTGACTTTCGGCAGCAGCATGCCGATAGTGACGCCGATTACCGCAACGACTACCAGCAAAATAAGAATACGTTCCAGCGGACCGTCGGCGTTGATCCAACTTTTTTTGAACCGCTTGCCGGCCCGCTGGATATCACGCACGTCGCGTTCAATATTCCGATAATTATAAGAATTACGATTATTCTTTCGAGGCATAATTATTAAAAATAATACGAAATTACGGAATTACGGAGTATCAGGCGTACGTGAACGTCATCGGATCATGTCCGGCGCGCGTCGGACCGTCAAGCGCGTCGATCGCGGCATGTTCTTCAGGGGTGAGCACGAATCCAAACAAATCGAGATTCTGCTTCTGCCGATCCGCATGCACCGACTTGGGGATGATGATCGTGCCATTTTCGATATGCCAACGCAGAATCACCTGCGCAGGGGTAACCCCATGCTCCGCTGCGATGCGCTCAATCGCACCGTTTCCGGCGTTCAAATCAGCACCGCGAGCCATCGGCGAATATGCTTCCACGGCAATGCCGTGCGCCTTGCAATAGTCCACGACCTCGCGCTGCTGCCAGGTCGGATGCAGCTCAATCTGGTTGACGGCAGGATATTCGCCGGTCTCCTCATGCAAGCGGTCGAGATGCTCGGGCAGGAAATTGCACACACCCAGCGTGCGCACGCGCCCCTCCGCGCGGAATTCCTGGAACGCCTTCCACGTTTCGCTGGAACGCCAGTCGAACGGGGTGGGCCAATGCAGCATGTACATGTCGACATAATCGAGCTGCAGCAAGCCAAGCTGGCGGTCGAACGCCTTGCGTGCGCTGTCATACCCCTGCTCGGAATCGCGCAGTTTCGTCGTAACCCACAGGTTTTTGCGCTGCTCACCTTCCGTGAATCCCGCATTGTTCAGCGCGCGACCCACGCCGGCCTCATTGTTGTACCCCGCCGCGCCGTCGATATGACGGTAGCCGGCTTCCAGCGCACTCTCCACTACGGGGGTAACGCCCTCATCGTCGATACGCAGCACGCCCAAGCCGATTTGCGGAATCAGATTGCCGTCGTTCAATGTGACCATGGGGGTATGGAAAGTTGCCATGCGTTGTCCTTTCGAAGGCTGTGTTTCAGGCGATTATTCTCAACCGTTCTCATGCTTGTTCCAGCTTAGCCGCAGGTCGCCGCAATTCGGCCATATTTCGTGGCACATGCCTCGCATTGCGTCTTGAAACGGTTCGGACGCGCCGTTGCATGAGTCGCGCATATGCCGACAGATGATATGCGCGTACGTAACATAACCGCGCAGCCTCGTGCGCTATAACATTGCTCGGATAAGAGGGCGACGAACATGAACAGTACAGACGACGCGAACGATATGGACGGCATGGGAGGCATGGTCAATGCGGGTGCGACGGATGGCGTGGAATGCTGGGAAACGGCACGGGCGAATCACGATTTCTCTTCCCGCCACGGGCACGCGCTTGCCGGCATGCTTGGACCTGCTTTTGTGGCGGCCGTCGCCTACGTGGATCCCGGCAATGTGGCGGCGAATATCACATCCGGCGCGAGGTACGGATATCTGCTGGTGTGGGTGCTGGTACTCGCCAATTGTATGAGCGTGCTCATTCAATATCAGTCCGCAAAACTTGGTATCGTCACCGGAAAAAGTCTTCCCGAAATCCTGGGAGAACGACTTGGCGACGGCGGTCGATTCATGTTTTTCATGCAAGCGGAAGTCATTGCAATAGCGACTGATCTTGCGGAAGTAATTGGCGGCGCAATCGCACTGAAATTATTATTTGGACTTCCGCTTTTTATTGGTGGATGCATAATCGGCATTATTTCTACGGTCTTGCTTATTTTTCAAAAGAGTGCCACGCATCATATTTTTGAAAAGCTGATTATTGCATTGCTGCTGGTGATTACTTTTGGATTTATTGCAGGCCTTTTTATTGATCCACCAAATCCTGCGCAAGTTTTGCAAGGTCTTGTTCCGCATTTCAAAGGAACCGAAACGGTATTGATGGCAACTTCCATGCTGGGCGCCACGGTGATGCCGCACGCGATTTACCTGCATTCCACGCTGGTGAACGACCATTACGTGCCAGGAGAGCCCAAACCGAGCGTAAAGACCCTGCTACACGGAAGCAAAATAGACGTGTTCTGGGCATTATTACTTGCTGGATCGGTGAATCTTGCACTATTGATTCTTGCGGCGAATTCATTGCATGGCATGACCGGCACGGATACGATCGAGGGTGCGCAACAGGCCATTCAGCATGTGCTAGGTCCGGTGATCGGCACGATTTTCTCGGTCGGATTGCTGGCTTCCAGCCTGAGTTCCACGTCGGTCGGCACATATGCGGGCGCCGAAATCATGCATGGACTGCTGCGGATCAAAGCGCCGATGTGGGCATGCCGCGTGGTGACGCTCGTACCGGCGTTGGTGGTGTTGTGGTTTGCTAAGAATCCGACGGAAGCGCTGATCATAGGGCAAGTTGTGCTGTCGATCGGCATTCCATTTGCGATTATTCCGGCACAAACATCGCGAGCTGCGTCGCGAAGCCAACGATACGAAACCAACAGCACAAAGGGCGATAGCGCGAAATCAACGGCACGAAGGACAACGGTACGAAACCGATGGCTCGAAGGGCGACGGCACGAAACCAACGGCGAGTTACACGCGCGTGGTGGCGCGGGCGATCACGTGCGACTGGGTGGTGATGTAACTCGGCTCCAGCACACGCGTGCCGTCGATCCGGTCGAGAATGCGGCTGACCGCAGTCGGCGCAATCCAGTCGAGACAAGAATCCATGGTGGTCAGCGGAGGCTGGAAATATGCGGCTTCTTCAATATTGTCGAAGCCGATCACCTGCATCTGTTCAGGCACGGAAATGCCGTTCGCAGCCAAAGTGAACAGCGCACCCAACGCAAGCTGGTCATTGAACGCCACAATACCGTCGAATGGAATCCCGGAATCAATAAGCTGCTGCGTAATGCGAGCGCCGGAACCAATCGTCCAATCCTGCCCAGTGCTCATTACCAGTCGGGAATCGAATGCCGCTCCCCGCGCGGCGCACGCTTCGAGCACGCCGCGAAGTCGCAGTTGCGCATTGCCTTCCACTGCTTCACGCACGGAATCGATATGCTCCGGTTCGGTTCGCGATCCGACCACCGCGAGCCGGGTTGCGCCATGGTCGAACAGGTATTCGGCTGCGAGTCGGGCTTCCTGAATATCGTCGGGGGTAACGTGGTCGGCTTTGCCGTGTGTGGAACGCGCGCCCACGCATACGAGCGGATAGTCCACGTCCAAGTCCGCCGCTTCAAGGTTTTCGACTTCGGAGATCGACAGGATCATGCCGTCCGAGACGGTGGTGTTGAAGTTGCGCAGGAGTGATTGCGCTCCTTGTGCGGATCCTTCGGCGTAGGTGGTGACGTATACGGAGTAGCCGTAGCCGCGGGCCGCGTCGATTACGCGGTTGGCGAGCTCCGACAGGTATGGGGCGGTCAATGTTGGTACGGCGAGTGTGATGAAACCGGTTTTGCCGCGGTTGAGATTGCGCGCGGACACGTTCACGCGGTATCCGAGTCGGTCGATGACTTCCTGGACTTTTTCTCGCGTGGAGTCGGTCATACGGCCGGAATGGTTGATCACGTTGGATGCGGTTTTGAGTGAAACGCCTGCCTCTTCGGCCACGTCTCGTAGGGTGACGCGTTTTTTGTCCGGCTTCGGCTCCGGCTTTGACTCGCCCATGTTCGTCTCCGTGATTGTTGAATATGCCGGTAAAAAGTTTACCAGTTATGGCAAGCCCGCCATTCTTGAGTTTCAGAATGGCGGGCTCAGGTTGTGTGAGATTGTTGTGTTACGCAATCAATTGCGCGAAATTGCGCGAAATTATGCGGAATTATGCGCGCTTTACGACGAGTACGCCGTTGCGATGCACGGTGTAGCTGCCCGTCTGTTCCTCTGCTTCCGCTTGGAACAGGTAGATTGGTTCGCCTTCGATGCCCTGCAATGCGATTTCTTTCTTGCCGCGCGGCAGATAGAAATCGAAGGTTGCGTCGGCGGACTTGCGCACGGTGTGCAGTACGTCGGAATCGGTCGGATTGGCGACATTTGCGGAATCTTCCACGATATTCTCGCGCACGAATTCCGTAAGATCGGCGACGTTGAGATCGCAGCCGACGAAGTATGTTTCGCCGGAACCGTACGGATTGCGGGTGATTGCGGCGGTGCCGCCGAGTTCCCATTCGTCGGCTTCTTCACCTTCGTAGGTGGCTAATACCTGCGCGCGTTCGCCGTCGACGTTCACATCGTTCTGCCACAGGCGGGTGACCGCACCGGAGCTCAAGCGAATTTCGGACGGTTCGCCTTCGGCTTCCGCGCCGAGAATGTTGAATTCCTCGCCGCGAATACCCAGTATTTCGCGCAGCAGGCCGTCTCCGGCTCCCGGGTATCCGCCGAGCCAGGTGTGGAAGTTTTCGTCGATCAGTCCGGTTGCGTAACCGATGACCACACGGCCGCCGGCAGCTGCGAAATCGGCCAAACGCTGCGTATCTTCGGCGCTGAGCATGATCACGGTCGGCAGTACGACGGTCTTGTATGCGCTCCAATCGTATTTCAACGGCACAATGTCGGCACGGGTGCCGGCGTTGAGGAACGCACGGTACCAGTCGCGCACGTCATGCCAATGGTTGAGCTTCATGCTCGGCAGGGTTTCGGAGCGTGTGGCCCATTCGGATTCCGCGCTGAACAGGATCGCCGTATCGGACTGTTCCAGTTCGGTACCCTGCACGCCAGCGTCGCCGAGGGTTTTCAGCGCTGCGCCCAGTTCGCACACTTGGCGGAACAGTTTGGTGTCTTCGCCCGCGTGGGGCACGAGTGCGGAGTGGAAGGATTCGGCTCCGAATGCGGAGGCACGCCACTGGAAGAAGTTGATGGCGTCGGCACCCATGGCCACATGCGCAATGGAGTCACGCACGGTTTCACCCTTGCGCTTGCGTGCGTTGAGCGGCTTCCACTGCACGGCCGAAGTGGAATGTTCCATCACATACCACGGCTTGCCGAGCGCGAGGGAATCCATCAAAGCGTCGGAGCAGAACAGTTCGTCGATATGCGATTCGCCCTCATGGAAGTAATGGTCGTTCGACACGAAATCGACTTCCTCGGCCCAGTCGGCGTAGTCCATGCAGCACTGGTCGGTGGAGACCATGAAGTTCGTGGTGAACGGCTTGTCGGGGCAGATTTCGGCGATGGCGTCGCGTTCGGCCTTATAGAAGTCGAGCAGCATATCGTTGCCGAAACGCTCGAAATCAAGCTTTTGACCGGGGTTCACCATGGAGTCGGCGCCCATGAAACGCGGGATGAGCACTTCGTGGAAACCGTTCATTTCCTGACCCCAGAAGGTGGTGCCCCACGCCTTGTTGAGGTTTTCGATGGTACCGTATTTGCGTTCGCACCACAGGCGGAAGGCATTGAGCGCGTTGTCGGAGTAATCGTAACGGTTGTTCCAGCCGTATTCGTTGCCCATATGCCATGCGGTGACGTACGGGTTGGTGCCGTAGCGTTCGGCCAGTTTGCGGCACAGGGTGAGCGCGTATTCCTTGAACACCGGGCTTGTCGGGCTCCAGGATTGGCGCGATCCCGCGTTGACGGGATGGCCGAATTTGTCTTGCGGCAGCACTTCCGGGTGCTTTTCGTACAGCCACAGCGGCGCGGTGGCGGTTGCGGAGGCCAGATCGACCGCGATGCCGGCTTTGCCGAGCTTGTCGATGATGCGGTCAAGCCAGCCGAAATCCCAACGGTTTTCTTCCGGCTGAATGCGATCCCAGCTGAAAATGGCCACGGCCACGGTATTGACACCGGCCTGTTTCATGAGGCGGACGTCGTCGTCCCACACGTCTTCCGACCACTGGTCGGGATTGTAATCACCGCCGTATGCGATGCCTTTGCCGTTGTCGGTCAGCAGTTCCGGCCATTTGAACGTGCGATGCATGGATTACTCCTTTGTGTGCGTATGGCATCCGCTATAACGCTGAGGATGCCAGCTCGACAGCTTCCCTTCGAAAGCTCTCGTAAAATCTTTTTATAAAATCTAGTATATATATTTACTAAGATATTTGAGATGGTCCCGGGGATGTCCACGATGACACCCCCGAGGTCTTATTTTTTGTTCTTTTCGGACGATTGCCGAAAAATCGGTATGCGCTTTACCGAAATTTCAGCATGCGACCGTTGCGATCATTCCTTGACGGCGCCTGCGGCAAGGCCGGACTGCCAGTACTTCTGCAGGCACAGGAACGCGATGACCAACGGGACGATCGTGATCAACGAACCCGTGACCACCAGGTTCTGGATCGCCTGGCCGCCCGCGGTGCTCGCCTGGTCCTTCCACTGGTTCAGACCGATCGTCAGCGGATACCAGTTCGAATCCTTCAGCATGATCAACGGCAGGAAGTAGTTGTTCCACGTCGCCACGATCGTGAACAGGGCCGTCGTCACGATCCCCGGGGCGAGCAGCGGCAGGGATACCTGGAAGAACGTGCGGAACTCGCCGGCGCCGTCCACGCGGGCGGCTTCGAGCAGCTCGGTCGGCACGGCCTGGTCGGAGAAGATCCACATCAGGTACAGGCCGAACGTCGACACCAGGCTCGGGATGATCATGGCCCACGGGGTGTTCGTCAGGTTCAGCTTGGCGAACAGCAGGAACTGCGGCACGGCCAGGGCGATGCCCGGCACCGAGATGGCGCCGATGATCACCGCGAACACGGCCTTGCGTCCCGGGAAACGGAACTTCGCCAGGCCGTACCCGCCCATGATGGCGAGCAGGGTCGCGCCGCCGGCGCCCACGACCACGTACAGGATCGTGTTCAGGAACCAGCGTCCGAAGATGCCGTCCTGGTAGGTGAACACGGTCTTGATGTTGTCCCACAAAGCGAACGTGCGGCCGAAGCCCAGACCGAACGTGGACGTGAAGTCCGCCTGCGTCTTCGTGGCGTTGATCAGCAGGTACACGAACGGGAACAGGCAGTACACCGCGAACAGCGCGCACACGATGGTCAGCAGCGTGCTCCTGCGCGGGTTCGCCACGTTCGCGAAGCCGGACTTCGCAGCCCTCTTGCGCTCGGCCTTCTCGTCGCGCGCGACCCTCTTGAGGCGTTCCTTCTCGGTCTTTTTCGCGGCCTTCTCCTGGGCTTTGAGCTCCTGAGCGGTGAGCCTCTGCTCCGTGCCCGCGGCGATTGTTGCGTCACTCATTTTCGATGCTCCTTAGCGTTTCTTCCCCTATATGCGGATGGTTCGCGCCACCGGGCGTTACTTCATCTGCTCCTTCATGCTGTTGAGCTGCACCGCGTACGCGATCGCCATCGTGATCACGGCCATCGTGATCGCCAGGGCGGCGGCGTAGTTCGACTGGTTGCCCGCGAAGCTCAGGTTGTACGCGTACATGTTCGGCGTGTAGTACGTGGTGATCGAGTTGCCCGGCACCATGTTCTGCAGGATGCTCGGCTCGTTGAACAGCTGGAACGAGCCGATGATCGAGAAGATCACCGTGATCGCGAGCGAGCCCTTCAGTTCCGGCAGCTTGATGGACTTGACGATCTGCCACTCGGACGCCCCGTCGATCGAGGCGGCCTCGTACAGCGAATGCGGGATCGTGGACAGCGAGCTGTAGAAGATCAGCATGTTGTAGCCCGTGAACTCCCACGTCACGATGTTGCCGATCGCGGCGAGCAGCACGGTGAACAGCGCGACCCTGCCGACCGAGCTCCAGAACTGCTGGTCGTGGAACAGACGAATGTAATTGTTGATTCCCACGAACTGGGTACCCCCGACCATCTGCTTCTGGAAGAAGCTGATGTAGATCGCGTACAGAATCGGGATCACGAACACGAACACGAACACCAACGCGAACGGCCACATGAACTTCCAACCACGCCAATCCGCACGGTGACGGTTGACGCGAACCTGGTCCGCAGGCGTATGCAGCGCATCCGCCGCGACTGCTGCTTGCTGAGACATGCTTTCTTCTTTCTGTATGCTTTTTGCTCTATTGATCGCACAACCATGTGCAATTGTTAATCCGCAAAATCTTTTATTGTTTGAATTACAGGATTGCTATTTTTTTGAAATCTTTTTCTATTGTAAGATTTCGTTTTTAAAATTATTTTTACGAAGTGAGGCAGGCGGGTCACGTCAGACGATTCCCACCTGCCGTCGATCTTCATGGTTGCGATGGTGCGTTGCGTATGTCGGATCGCATTATCGCGTTTTTCGTTGTGCCGCACGGCAGCGGCTGGGCGCCGTCAGTCCTTGCTGGTGACGGTGTAGCCCTGCTGGTTGCCGTGATCGGTGAGCGCCTTGCTGTAGTTGACGAAGGCTTCCTCCAGAGTGATGTCCTCGCTGTAGGCCTTGGAGATCTGATCGCCGAAGGTGGACTGCGCGTACGGGTTGTACGGCAGGTACTGGAAGGCGGAGACCTTGCGTTGGGCGGCTTCGGAGAGGATCTCGTTCACGTTCTGGCCGCCGAAGTAGTCGTTGACCTTCTTGTTGGCTTCAGTGTTCGGATCGGTGAAGGAGTCGGAGGAGAGGATCTTCTTCAGGCTCGGGAAGGTGCCGGTGTCGGCCATGGTCTGGGCGCCGTCGCCGTGGGTCAAGTATTCGACGAACTTGTAGGCCGCGGCCTGCTGCTTGGACTGGGAGACGACCGCGAGTGCGGAGCCGCCGTCTTCAGCGGAGACCTCGTCACCTTCGTTCCACTGCGGGAGCTGGGCCACGCGCCAGTTGCCGGCCTGGTCAGGAGCGCCGTTCATGAGGTTAACCGGCATCCATGCGCCGATGGTGAGAGTGGCGATGTCGCCTTCGTTGAGCGCACGGTTCCAGTCGTCGGACCAGTTGGCGATCTTGGTGTCGACGAGGTCTTCGTCGATGAGCTTCTGCTGGAATTCGATGTACTTCTTCATGCCGGAATCCTTGGTCATGTCAATGGTGATGTTCTCGCCATCAACCTTCCACGGCTGCGCACCGGCCTGCCATGCCTGGGCGGTGAAGGGCTGGTATTCCATGGAGGAGCCGGAATTGTTGGTCATGTAGGCGCCGATGGCCTTGACCTTCTTGGCTGCCTCGTAATAATCGTCCCAAGTCTTGATCTGGGAGCCGTCGACGCCGGCCTTCTTGAGCACGGCATCGTTGTAGAAGAAGACTTCCGGGCCGGAATCAATCGGCAGCGCATACGGCTTGCCATCATACTGTAGCTTGCTCCACGGGCCTGCGGAGAAGTCGTCTTCGAGCTTGTCGGCACCGTAGGCGGTGAGGTCAACGAGGTCGCCGGTAACCGCGAACTGGGTGACGGTCGGGTCTTCCAGCATGACCACGTCGGGGGCACCCTTGCCTGCCGCGACGGCGTTGCTCAGTGCGGTCTGGGTGTCGGATGCGGTGCCGGTGTTGTTGAATTTGACGGTGATTCCGGGATTGGCCTTTTCGAAGTCGGCGATCAGGGCCTTCATGGTGTTGCCGGTGTCCCAGCCCCAGAAAACGAGATCCGCCTTGTCTGCGTCTCCGGCGTTGGCCTTGGCGTCGTTGCCGCCGTCGCTGCCACCGCAGGCCGCGAGGCTGGCGAGGGTTGCCACTGCTGCTACCGCTGCGAGAGCCTTCTTCATGTTGCGCATGTTCTTTTCCCTTTCTGCCATCCGCTTCGCATGCTGATTGCATGTCGGTCGCATATGTTTCGGAACATCCGCCGCGGAATGCACATGCCGTGCTTTCCACTTGGTGATGTTTGTATGTTCGCGACCTGCCAAACAATACCCCCGTGGTAATGTTTGGACTGGTAGGATGGCTTTGTTTCCTTTCTGATACAACCGTGTACCATTAGCTCCGATGATACACGGTTGTATCAAGGTGTCAAGCAAACCGGTTCGATAGCCCCCCTGCAACTGTTGTGCGCTATTGAAGCGCCAACGAAATCATCGGCGTTTCGCACAAACAGAATGACATCGTTTGCACAATAATCTGCGATTGTCCGCGCATCTCAACCAAAAAATGGATCGCAAGAAAGCTACCTCACAAGAGAAAACATATAAAGAACATATACAAAGGAGGTCTGCGAATCGCAAACCTCCCAAAACAACGCATACGACGAAGAGACGGACTCCGCACCGCTCGATGAGCCTACAAACTGAGAAACAGCTCGTGAATGCGGGTATCGTCGGTCAGTTCGGGGTGGAACGCCGTAGCGAGAATCTTGCCCTGACGCAAACCGACCACATTGCCGTCGACCGACGTTTCGACCGTGGCCCGCTCGCCGACCTCGGCAACGAACGGTCCGCGAATGAACACCAGAGGGAAATCCTTGAGCACCACCGACGTATCCGAAGCCTCGGAAGCCCCCTCCTCACCAGCAGCCGCGGAAATCGCAGAAGAGACAGACTCCCCCGACGCAACCACCACAGCATCCGCATCGTCGGAAGCGCCGAAATCGGCGGACGCAGCGAACGAACCAAGCTGACGTCCATACGCATTGCGGCGCACGACCGCATCCAACGCGCCAAAATAGACGTTCTCGTCGTTATCGAGACGACGAGCGAGCAAAATCATGCCCGCGCAGGTGCCGAATACCGGCTTTCCAGCGGCGATATGCGCGGCGATCGGATCGAACAAGCCGGTCGAACGCAGCAATTTGCCCTGCGTGGTGCTTTCGCCGCCAGGCAGAATCACGCGGTCGATCGAATCGTCGAAATCCTCGGCGGCACGCAGCAGTTTCCACGGCGCACCAAGCCGATCCAGCATCGCCGCATGCTCGGCGAACGCGCCTTGCACCGCAAGGATGCCGGTCACGCCATGCTGCGCGGAAGCCGCACCTTCGGCAACGTCAGTCGATTCTTCCTTCGAAATGTATTCAACGGCAACAACCATCGGATCTCCTTACCCAAACCATCGCGAATCATGCGAAACGGGCTGCGCGCGGCGCATCGAACAGACATGCCGACAGCCGCGCACAGCGCACAGCGCACGAAATGACAGCGCAATCACTCGCCGCGAGCGGCCATGATGGTTTCGATCTCGTCTTCGTTGATGCCGACCATGGCCTCGCCGAGGTTCTCGGAAAGGCGTGCGAGCAGGTCGGCGTCCTGCCAATTGGCGGTGGCCTGCACGATGGCGGCGGCACGCTTGGCCGGGTCTCCGGACTTGAAGATGCCGGAACCGACGAACACACCTTCGGCACCCAGTTCCATCATGAGCGCGGCATCGGCCGGAGTGGCCACGCCACCGGCGGCGAAGTTGACGACCGGCAGACGACCGTTGTCGTGCACATACTTGGCGAGATCGTACGGCACGGCCAGCTGCTTGGCGGCCTCATACACCTCGTCGTCGCGAAGGGAGACGAGCTCGCGGATCTGCTTGTTCATGGTGCGCATGTGGCGCACGGCCTGGATCACGTCGCCGGTGCCCGGCTCGCCCTTGGTGCGGATCATGGAAGCGCCCTCGGCGATACGGCGCAGCGCCTCGCCCAGGTTCTTCGCGCCGCACACGAACGGCACGTCGAACTGGTTCTTGTCGATGTGGTACACGTCGTCGGCGGGACTCAGCACTTCGGATTCGTCGATGTAGTCGATTTCGATGGCCTGCAGAATGCGGGCTTCGGCAACATGGCCGATACGAACCTTTGCCATGACCGGAATGGACACGGCTTCCTGAATGCCCTTGATCATGGCCGGATCGCTCATGCGGGAAACGCCGCCGGCAGCACGAATATCGGCCGGAATACGCTCGAGAGCCATCACCGCGCATGCGCCCGCGTCCTGTGCGATCTTCGCCTGCTCCGGGGTGGTGACGTCCATGATCACGCCACCCTTGAGCATCTGCGCCAGATTCTTGTTCAGTTCGTTCCTGTTGTTGGCCATCGCCAGCCTTTCGTCGAATCGTATTCCACCCTGCTGCAGAGCGGATATCTCTTGACACAGATACTAACGATTTTTCGTTACAAAATCATGTGAACTGAATATTTGCACGTCTTAAAAAGTTGCTTTTCTTAAATTCTGACTATCATTTTCATGATTGTTTCATTTTCTTACGATTTCGATTCTGCCGACGATTCCGCAATTTCATTCGCTTTTCTTGCCTGATATGCGCCATTCGCTTTCGATTCGCGCGCGCGGCTCCTTTCGACCGCACTTTCGATGCACGCTATAAGAAATACGAATGACGCATGATTTTCATACGACCACATTGCGGACGGGGGTGCAGATGGATTCGCGTATTGCGCACTACATACGCAGTATGCGATCAGCGATGCGCATGGTGGAATCGCGGTGCGACACCAGCACGACGGCGCTCCCCCGCTCGGCAAGATCATTGATCGACCCGAGAATCACCGACTCGTTATAGGCGTCAAGACGGCTCGTCGGCTCGTCGAACAGCACCAAATCGGCGTCGCGAAGGAACATGCGGGCCAATCCGATGCGTTGCTTCTCACCCTCCGAAAGGCGGCCACCCAGCTCGCCGACCCGCGTATCCAAGCCGTTCGGCAGCGCATCGACCAGTTCGAGCGCGGACGCCTTGGCGAGGGCTTCGCGCAATACGGAATCGGGAATGTCGTGCGCGAGATCCGAATCGGAGGAATCAGCGGAATTACCACCAGCATTACTGCTGGAATTACTACAGAAATTACTGCCAGAATTACTGTCAGAATCCGAAAAATCGGCGTCATTGCAGGCAATAGCGAGATTTTCGCGAATCGTTCCGTCGAACAGATACGTCTCCTGCCCCATCATCGTCTGCACGCGCCGACGCCATCCGGCGTCAACCTGCGGCAATGGAACATCCGACAGCGAAATCGTGCCGGAATCCGGATCCCAGTAGCGCATCAGCAGTTTCAACATCGTTGATTTTCCACGCCCGGACGGGCCTTGAATACCGAGAATGCCCTGCCGTGAAACATCGAGTGAAACATGGTCGAGCACCGGTTGCGAGGCGATGCCGGCACCTTGTTCGCCGGAGGATTGCGCTTCCGCGGGGCGTGCCGGACTCATGCCAGTCGCATGCTCCGACCGCCCGTTTGGCGTGCGTTCGACGGAAATACGGGCGCCGGATCCATAGCCGAATGTGACATCGCGCATTGTCATGCCCTGATATTCCGGGCGTTCGCTCCCCTGCTCGACCACAGCGGGAGCCTCATCCATCAACGCGAACAGGCGGCGTGCCGAAGCAAACGTTTGCGTCAGATTCGCCGGCAACGCACTCAACGCAAGCGTCGGCCCAAACGAGCTGGCGAGCAGCACGAAAGCCGCAACCAACGCTGGGGCGTTCGATCCCACGGAACCCATCCACATCAGGCCTTCCGACATATCGGCGGCAGTGGAAACCGCAGTGCACAACGTCATCGCAAGGAAAGCCGCAATCGCCGTGAACAGCATCACCAATACCGCGCCAAATCCTGCAAAATCGCCATTTTTCACGCTCAGACGCACACGTTTGACCCACAGCGAGCGCGTGCGACGCTGAATGGACGCAAGCCGGGCATCGCCTTGGCCGAAGCGGATGATTTCGCCGATGCCACGCATATCGTCAAGCATTTCGTCATCGAGGGCGGACGACTCCTTGCGCAGTTCCGGACCGATGCCGCGCACCGCGGATGCAAAAAGTTTCGGCAGTATGACGCCGATAATGAGGTGCGCGATGATGAGCGTCGCCGCGAGGGGCGGACTGAGGGTGAGTAGCGCGAGCGCGTAGACGACGGTAGTCACGATGGCGATGACGACCGGGCTGATGGTGTGTGCGAAGAAGATTTCCAGCAGTTCCACGTCGGTGGTGACCAGTGCGATCAGGTCGCCTTTGCCTTTGCCTGCAAGCTTGGCGGGGGCGAGACGGCGCAGGGCCGCGAAGGCTTTCGCACGGAATAGCGCAAGCAGACGGAACGCCACGTTATGGTTCATGAACTGTTCGGCGTAACGCATGCCGCCGCGGATCAACGCGCATACGGCCATGGCTGCGAGCGCCGCGAGAACGCTGAGGTTCCAGACCGGCGAGCCGACTGCAGCGAAGGCCGCCGCGATGCCGAACACCGGCAGGAAAGTGGCGGCGAGATGGCCGAGCGTGCCGCAGACGCACGCGACGATCATGTACTTGCGCTGCGGCCCAACTTCCTTCAACAGGCGCGCAATAAGGCGAGACGTGGGTATTGTCTTCGCGTCCGATTCTGCCGAATCGGACATCCGAACGCCCGTTTTCGCACCCTGTGCGTCCGTTTCTGCAGAATCGGACACTTGGAGACCCATTTCCGCACGCTGCGTGACTGATTCTGCAGAATCGGACGCTTTAAGTGCGTGGGATGCAGAGGTGGAATGGGTTGCGTTATTGCGTAGACCTATGTTTTCCACGGTTTGTTGGGCGTGGAACAGTTTGGCGTATGTTCCGTTGGCACGCATGAGTTCCGCATGCGTGCCTTGTTCCGCCACGCGCCCGTGTTCGAATACCACCACATGGTCGGCGTCGGCTGCATTCGCCATGCGGTGCGTCACCATGATCACGGTTTTGCCCCGATCCGCAAGCGCCCGAATGGTTTGCAGAATCAGGGTTTCGCTTTCCACATCGACGCTGCTGGTGGCTTCGTCGAAAATGTAGACGGCAGGCTCCCGCAGCAATGCGCGCGCAATGGCGATGCGCTGTTTTTGGCCGCCAGACAGGTTGCTTGCGCCCTGTTCGATGGCCAGGCCAAGTTCTTGCGATTGCGCACGCACGAAATCGCTGATATGCGCCGCTTCCAGCGCTTGCCACAGTTCGCTTTCGGTGGCATCCGGCTTGGCCATCAGCAGATTGTCACGCAACGTTCCTGCAAAAAGGTGGCTTTGCGCCGCCACTATGGCGATTTCCCTCGTAAGGGATTCGATGGAAAGATCGTTGATTTGGTACCGTTGCGTCGAGTTGTTTCCTGTGTTTCCGGATTGCAGCCACATACATCCTTCATATCCGGAAAGATTTCCGGAGAGCAGTTCGACGGCGGTGGATTTGCCGGATCCGGACGGACCGACGATGGCGGTCACCTGCCCGCGCCGCGCAGTGAAAGAGACGCCATGCAATGCGACGACCGAACCATCATCATCTTTCGACATGCCTGTTTTTCCAGCACCAACCACACCGGACTTTCCCCCGATTTGTCCAGTTTTTCCAGTTTCCATATCCGCCGTCACAGCCGTATCCGCAGCCACACTCACAGCCGCCGCAGC
>PPYF01219028.1_pt1 | contig 52055 bp, 72 predicted proteins | sample 1559871 | NCBI WGS metagenome assembly PPYF01 (sample SAMN08240021, study PRJNA423297) | Human gut metagenome, whole genome shotgun sequencing project.
TCTCGCGAACGGTGTGAAGGCGTTCACGTTCGCTTTCGCCGGTGGATGGTCGATGGACGCGGTTGTTGGCCCCTTGGGAAAATTGGCCGGAACCGTCAAGAAGTGGAATGGTGTGACGATTCCCGGTGGAATCGAGAGCAATCTCACCGGTCTTGCGAACGGCGTAAAGGCGTTCTCGCTTGCGTTCGTCGGTGGATGGTCGTTGGGCGCCATTACCGGACCTCTCGGAAATTTGGCAGGTGCCGTCAAGAAGTGGAATGGCGTGAAGATTCCCGCTGGAATCGAGAGCAATCTCACCGGTCTCGCGAACGGCGTGAAGGCGTTCACGGGTATTGGTTCCGGGATCACGGAATCCATGTCGAATGCCGCTTCCGGGGTTCAAGCCATTGCCACAGCGGCGACCAATTTGTCGTCGGCGAACCTTTCCGGGGTATCAACCCAGATTTCGACGTTCGTAAGTTCGTTGAATACCACACAGTCGATTACCAGCACATTACCGGCCGATATTTCGGCGTTCGCAACTCAGTTGAGTTCTGCCATGGTCACGTTGGGTAATGTGGTGTTGACCAATGCCGCCACTATCGGATCGGCTTTCTCGTCGCTTCGTACCCAGATAAGCACTGCGACTTTCGGACTCGGATTGATCGTTTCTTTGAATATGAGTTCCGCATCAAACGCGGTATCCTCTGGAGCGAACATGATCTCGAGTGGATCAAGCGCCATCGGAGCTGCATTCAATCGAATGACGTCGATCGCAAGAAGCCAGATGACGGTATTTTCCAATACCGTTCGTTCGTCCCTCACTCGGGGGGCTTCTTCGGTCCGATCCTCTGTGCCTAAATTCCTTTCGTCTGGCAAGCAGGTAACTGAATCGTTGATCAATGGTATGAGGAATGGACTCGATCGTATTCCAACCATGTTCAATTCGTCAATCAATTCCGCGGCTTCAAACCTTCGATCGTTTAGAAGTTCGTTCTATTCGGCCGGATCCTATGTCGCCGAAGGATTTGCATCAGGCATCAGTTCTCAGGTAACTGTCGCAGCCGAAGCTGCCGCACGACTCGCAAACGCAGCGTCCTTAGCGGCAAAGAAATCGCTCGACATTCATTCGCCTTCGAAGGTGTTTGGATGGATCGGTGAAATGACGGTTGATGGATTTGTTAACACGGTTGACGGAATGGCAACCGATGTTAGAAAGTCCGGATACGGAATGGCCGAGTCGGTTATCAATGGATTCAATGAACTCGACATGTCAAATATTTCGGATCCGTCAATTCGTCCGGTGATGGATCTATCCATGGTTAGACGTCAGGCATCCGACTTGTCTTCCATGCTGAGCACTTCGACGAATCCGATCAAGGCCGACATTGATTTCATTGGTCGTTTGGATCGTCAAAATGGTGGAGATCATCAGGCAAAGATGTTCGATCGTTTGATTTCCGCAACCGATAAGAACGCAAAGGAACTATCGGATCTTCGTGGGGATCTTTCGCGATACAACGATTCGATTGCCGGCCAGGAAACGGCCGTGTATGTCGATGGCAAGAAACTAGCCAGTAGCATCGCCAAACCGATGAATCAGCAGCTTGGCATTCGATTGAGGAGAGGAAGTCTGTCTCGAATATGAGTTATCCGGATTATCCCAATAATCGGCTCATCGTTGACGGAGTCGATCTTACGATCCAGTTTCAGATGGTCCTGCTTGATGGATATACACTATCCCCTCCGGAACCAAAGATCTATACGGTCGATATTCCCGGTGGGGATGGTGTTATCGATCTGACGCAGTCATTGACCGGAGACGTCACTTATGAGAATCGTCAACAGGAATTCCCGTTCATGGTTGTCAATCCCGATTCATTTGAACGGGTGAAAACCGATGTCAGTAACTTCTTGCATGGCAAGTCGTTTGATTATCAGATGACTATGGATCCAGGATACGCATATCATGGCCGGTTTACCGTCACCGAATACAGTCATACATTATATTCGTATCCGGGATTGGTCGGTATATTTTCGATAAAAATCGATGCCGATCCCTACAAGTCCAAGGGTCTCCAGACCTACCATCTCAATCCCACCGGAGGCAAGATGTTCCGTTTCGAATCCGGCAGGAAGCCCGTGCATCCGGTCATCAAGTGCACGCAGCCCTGTCGGGTCCGTTGGAAGGATGTCGTCACCGTCGTCCCGGTCGGAACCTATCGCCTCAATGACGTGATATTCACTCAGGGTTTCAATGAGATCTACATCAACAGCCACGAGCTGTTCAATACGAGCTGGACCGATCTCGGCTCCGGCGGCACCTATGCCATGACTTGGGATTCGGCCTCCTCGTACCGATGGGATGACATCCAACGACTAGATGGCAACGTCATAGATATTCCGAGGCAATGGTCCGAGATCTCCGATCTGCGGTGGAAGGAGCTCGCTGGCAAGACATGGGCCGACCTCGATTTCCGAATCGAGGGGGCACCGGACGCCTACGTATATTTGTCCTACGATTGGAAGGATCTGTAATGATTACCAATAACCTAGGTCTCGAATCCGTTGATCCGTCGGATTACGTCTCCCCAACTCCGTTCAACACCAATTTCGAGAAGCTCGATGCCCTCGGACTGGACTACGTCACTGCATCCGGAAAGTCCGGTGAATGGTGGTATCGCAAGTGGAAGTCGGGTCGTATGGAGTGCGGTATCGACGACAAGAACTTCGGCAACGTGTCTATTGCTCAGACATGGGGCGGTATGCATGTCAGCGACCAGCTGAATTTCGGCGCCTACCCGTTTGCATTCGCTTCCCGTCCGTTCGCCACGATCACGTTCCAGAGCAGCGCCAGCGCCAAACACTATGGCTATGTTTCCTACGTCTCGTCGACTTCGACGACCACGTCGCCAAAGTTCGTGCTCGTCGAAGTGTACTCCGGAACGGAGAATTCAGCCCATTTTGGCATCTACGTATGCGGAAGGTATATGTAATCATGTATCATATCACGTATGACGGTCTGACCATATTCGATCCCTACGGCAACGCCGACGAGGTGGTATCCGATGCGAGCATGAGCGTCGAGGTCAATGCGTCGGCTTATCTGGACTTCGCCATGGCCATCATGCACCCGTTGTACGATACGATACGTGAACGGGCGGGCGTGGTCATCCTGACCTGGGACTCCACGGTGCTGTTCGAGGGGATCATCGAGTCCATCGAGATGGATATCCAGGGCAACAAGTCCATCAGCTGCGTGTCGGCGATGGACTATCTCAACGACACCCACGTCCGCCCGTACTCCACGGTTGCCGGCGAGGCCGATCTCACGGCCCCGAGCTCCGTGGACGGATATTTCCAGTGGCTGATCGATCAGCACAACGATCACGTCCTGGACACCTCCAAGATGTTCGACGTCGGGATCAACCAGGGCGCGAACCTCCAGCAGAACAACTTCATCTATCGGTCCTCTAAGTCCGAACCAACCACGGCCTCCGAGATCGCCGATCAGATCCTCGACAGCCTCGGCGGATATCTGACCATGCACTACGAGGACGGCCGCAAGGTCCTCGATCTGTACGCCGATCTGCATACCATGAACGCGCAGATCGTCGACTTCGGCGTCAACATCACTGATTTCACCAAGACCATCGATACGACCGACCAGTACACGGCGATCCTCCTGCATGGCGGTTCACCGACGTTCGAGGGAGGAGATCTCGAGGGTGGCGACTGGTCACATTGGGAGACCCATCCGAACACGCCGCTGGTCGGGGATAAGGCCCACGGCGGAAGTGTGGCGTCGTATTTCGTCTCGGGGACCGGAGAATACATCAACGACAGCTTCTTCTATTCGCGTCCGGGACGACGCTACAAAGCCACGGTCTATGTGAAGAACGAACGCGGGTCGAACGTCACGATCCGGGGAAGCTACCAGTACGAGCAGGCCGGCAGATGGACGACGGTGAACGTCAACTCCTCGCTGGCCGTGAAGAACAATGGCGACCAGTGGGTCGAGTTCTCCTTCGACTTCCAGCCGAATCTTTCGGAGTACACGAAGATCCGTCCTCGCTGGTACTTCGACAACGTCGGTAACGATGGAAACTGCCGCGTCTATCTGGACGACTTCTCGTTCTCCCAGATCGAGGGCGACACCGAGGTCTCCGAGGACCCGATCGGACTGAAACAGGTTCCGGACGGCGTCAGCTCGTTCGATGCCGACGTCTTCAAGTCGGGCGATGTGCTCTACTCCACCTCCGCCGTGGAACGCTACGGCTACAAGGAGGAGGTCTTCGAGGACACCACCATCACGAACATCGACGATCTCGTGCGGGCCGGCATCAAGGAGCTCAACAAGTCCAAGGACCCGCAGATCATGCTGGACATCAAGGCCGTGGATCTCTCGATGTTCATGGAAGGGTATACCCATCTTAATGTGGGCGACACCGTGCGTGTCCGTTCGGCCATCCACGACACCGACGAGTTTTTCATGGTTAATTCGATCACCCTAGACCTTCAGGATCCAGGGCAAAGCGAGTACGTCATCGGCGAGGCCCACGACAACCTGACCGGCCAACAGTCTAGTTTCCTGAGAAGCCTGAACTCCGGAATCAATTCCTCGCTTGACGCGGTGGCGTCGCTCGACCAGACGATCAAGTCATCAGTCTCGGAGGTCGCCACGACGGCGAACAGCGCCCTGAGCAAGGCCACGATCGTCGAGCAGACCGCGAATGGTCTTCAGACCACGATCTCCCGGTTCTCCCGGAAGGTCAACTCGTTGTTGAGCACCATCACGCAGGTGCAGGGTGATGTGGCCGACGTGAACGCCAAAATCAAAAAAGGCAACAAACTCACCGCCTGGTCCCCCGCTCCCGAGGATCTTCTCACCGATGCCGAAGCCGCCCAGACCTATTCCACGAAATCCTACGTCGACCAGACGGCCCGTACGGTCTCACTCGGCGTGGTGGAGGAGTACAAGAACGGTCAACACGGTTCGGCTCTGGCGACGCAGTCCGACATTACCGCCTTGGCAAATAATATCGCCAGTCTGTCCACGCAAGTGCAAGCATTGGAGGCTCGCATCAAGTCTTTGGAAACCAACCAGTAAGGAGAGTTATCGTGTTCGCAACGTTCCAGACCATCATTAACGCCGGAGGCTACGACCTCTCAGACCTCACCGAACGTATCAAGACCTTGTATGCAATGGGCGAGCTCACCGAGGACGAGATGAAGCAGCTTCTCGAACAGGCGCAGCATAACGCCAAGCCCGACGATTCCTACGCCCCGTTGGCCGACCGTGTGAAGACCATCGAGGAATGGGAGACGACCGTCGAGGAGCGTTTGAGCAAGCTGGAAACCGGCTCATCGACCAACCCCGGTGAACCCGAGGAACCAGCCGACGAGTGGCCCGAGTACGTGCAGCCGACCGGTGCACATGACGCCTACCACAATGGCGACCAGATCACCTGGAATAGCCAGCACTACCGTTGCGTTGCTCCGGTCGGCACGGCGTGCGTGTGGAATCCGGACACGTATCCGGCGTACTGGACACTCGTCGAATGATATTTCCCTCCTCCGGATGCTCCGATGACGGGTTTCCCATCCTTTTACCGTCGTCATTGGCCCGGAGGAGGGTTCTTTTATAAACATAAAGGATGTATCGAAAGGAGTCCATCATGCCCATGCCTCAATACAACGGCCCCATGTATAATCAGGGACCGACGGCGGTGGGACCGTACAACCTTCCGGGCTATCAGCCACCGTCGTTCGGATATAATCCGCAGCAGACCTACATGCCTCAGCCGCCACAGCCCGTTCCTTCCCAGGAACCGATGGCGATTCCGCACCTCATCGGGCGTTCCATATCCGCCAACGACCAGATCCCTCCCAAGGAGATCCCTTCGGACGGGAGTCCCGCATATTTTCCCATGCAGGATGGTTCCGCCATTCTGGTCAAGGTGTGGACCGGAAACGGCACCATCCAGACGGTGCGCTATATTCCGGAGCAGGTGCAACAGGCTTCTCCGCAGACCCCGACGGATACGTCATCCAACGAGGAGATCCTCAGGCGTCTGGAGTCGCTGGAGAGCAAGATTACCTCGCTTACGGACTCGCTGACGAACTGATCGACGATATTCTGGAGGACGTCATGCCTGGACCCGATGATATTCTTCAACGGATGTTGCAGCAGAATCCCGTCGTGCGCAACAATCCCAACAACGCGCCCATTCTTAACGCCTTGGAGCGTAGGGATGCCCAATCCGGGCAACAGCTGGCGCAGAACTACATCAACACTTTGGGGATGGACTGGAACACCGCGCTCCAGCAAGCCAAGGCCTTCCTTGGACTTCCCTAAGGAAACAAATAACAATCAACAAAACAACATAAGGAGGAACTATCATGTTCGCTTCGAATAACCTCAGTGCCGCCGACGTTGCGGCAGTCACCGGCGGGAACCGCAACAACGGTTTCGGCGACGGTGATGGCTGGTGGATCATTCTGCTGGCCCTGCTGTTCGGCTGGGGACGCAACGGCGCGTTCGGCGGAGGCTACGGCTCCGATAATGGCGGCTGTTGCGCCCCTGCGACCTGTGCCGGGCTTCAGGCGGGCTTCAACAACCAGTCCGTCAACACCATGCTTAACGGCATCAACTCGGGTATCTGTTCCCTCGGATATGATGTGGCCAGCCAGATCAACGGCGTGAACACCAACATCATGCAGAATAGCTACAATACCGCGAACGCGATCACCCAGGCCCAGTTCGCCCAGCAGCAGTCCGCAGCCGCCCTTCAGGCGCAGCTGGCCGATTGCTGCTGCCAGAACCGCGAGGCCATTTCAGGCGTGAACTACAACATGGCGACCAGCACCAACGCGGTCACCACGGCGATCTGCAACGCGGCTCGCGATATCACCGAGAATCAAAATACCAACTACCGTCAGCTGCATGACGAACTGGTGGCCTACCGTATGGAGGATAAGGACAACACCATCGCGGAGCTGCGCTCCCAGGTGAACGCCCTTAACCTGTCGGCCTCCCAGTCCAACCAGAACGCATATCTGGTCGCCCAGCTGAAGACCCCGGCTCCGGTTCCGGCCTACACGGTGCCGAACCCGAACGGCTACTACGGTTGCCAGCAGAACTGCTATCAGTCCTGCGGCTGCTGAGCCACGGAAAGAAGGTATAACCGATGATTGTTCTGTCGAATTCCGCCGCGGAGGTTATCCCCGTCGGCGGGACTGTTACCTTCAACCTGACGGCGATCCACACCGGATGTGACCTCAACGGCTGCGGCGGGTCCGAGTATCATCGCCAGGGGTCCGGAGCCGTTCGGTTGCGTGGCCGAGGGAACCGATGCGGCCAGGCGAGCATCTTCGATCTGAGCTTCAACGGCAACGTCACCAGTGGCACCGCGGGAACCGAGGTCCAGCTGGCGATGACCATCGACGGCACCCCGTTGGCCGAGACTGCGATGATCGAGACCATCGGCACCGCCAATTCGTACCAGAACCTCGCAGCCCGGACATATCTTAAGGTGTGCCCAGGCGAGGACGTCACACTGTCCGTGACCAACACCGGAACCGAACCAGTGACCATCGACGCGAACGCGGCATTCACCGCTCGCAGGATCGCATAAGGAGGCTGCCATGACGCATATGACTAAGGATCTCGACGGCATCTGCGACATGAAGGACTCCCTCATGCGCAAGGTCCGCGGGAAGATGGACGATCTCGACGTCGAACGCAGCACCATCCAGGACGTCCAGGGCATGGACATGATGATCAACATGATCCATCACCTGGCCGAAGCGGAGAAGTGTTGCTGGGAGGCCTGCTACTACAAGACCGTCGTCAAGGCCATGAAGGAAGGCGACGATCGAGAAGACCGCGACGAGGACGAAGACGATGACGAGGAATGGATCGAGCATGACGACATGCCGAACCGCAATCGCACATCGTCCGGTCGTTTTCGTCGCAGGAACACGGTGGGCCGCCGATATCCCGGCAACGAACGTCGCGACTGGGGCGGTGACATGGGCTCCGATGGCGGCACGATCCAGCATGGCGACATGACGACCATGACCCCGGACGAGCAGCTCAACCACCTCAAGATGGACGTCGAGACCATGTGGAAGGACGCCACTCCCGAGCAGCGCAAGCGCATCAAGGAGAGCCTTACCAAGTGGTCGACGACGTTGACCGTTTGATGCGGAGGTGACTGAATCGATATGAACCCATGGGTCCAGACGATCGTCACCGTCGTATGCTCAGTGTTCGCTTCGTCTGGACTCTGGGCGTTCGTCACCACGGTCATCAACAATCGTAAGAAGAAGGACGATTCGGAGGACGAACGCATCAAGGCCATCGAGAAGATGGTGCGGGGACTCGCTCACGCCAAGATCGTGGAGATCGGCAAGCATTATCTGGAGCAGAACCGCATCACTCTCGATGACCTCGATGAATTCAATCACTACCTCTATTACCCATACAGCGCCATGGGCGGCAACGGCTACGCCAAGAAGGTCGCTGAAGAGGTCAACAAGCTTCCGCTCGATATCGTCGAAACAAGAAAGGAGGAGAAATGACCGATCAGAACACCGAATCGGCTCCCGAGGAACCGACCGACGAGGTCTTCGATCCCGATTTCGTCCAACAGGAGATCATCCCGCTGCTCATGTCGGACAAGACGTACGACATCATGAAGTGGATCGTGCAGTATATTCTGCCCGGTCTCGGCGTGCTGTACGCCATCATCGCCGGCGCAACCGAACTTCCGTACGCGGAGGTCGTGCTGGCGGTCGTGATGGCCGTGGACTGGTTCCTGGGTATCATCCTGGGCATCAGCACGAAGCAGTATAACAAATATATCGCCAACAAGCAGTGATGTTTATAAGAATTAAGAGGTCGTGACCATATCATGGCCTCTTAATTTTTGGCCTTTCGCGATATAAACATTCATTATAATGAAGCGATAATTCACTATATTTCGAAAGGAAAATCATGAAGAACGAGAAACTTGAGAACGCGAAGAGCAAGATCGTCAAGTTCTATGATGATCATGAGACAGCCATCAAGATCGGAGTCAGCGTCGCAGCATTAGTGGGATTTTTAGGCTGGTCCGTATATTACGCCAAGAAGCATCCGGTCATTTCTGGTGTCAGCGGTTGTGTTGATGCACAGGGACCTAATGACAAATGTGTAATATTCGGCAGAGAAAACTTCACAGTAACGTTCGACCGAACCCAACGAGATGAGCTTCTCAACAACATCAAGAACGACGGTTGCTCCGTCACTCAGGATGGACTCGAAATTCTGAAAGCCGTTATCGACAATCCGGTGATTGTTGATCGCTGATACGTATAGGCGTCATGGAAACATGGCGCCTATATATATTTTTCGCGCCCAAAACATGTCTTATAGTGAAGTAACCGAACAAAGGAGAACACTATGAAGTTCGAATCACAGCATCGGAACATCAACAAGGCGTTCGATGACAATATCGACGCGGCGTTGGCCAATATTTACGGAGCGGTCGATGACAATCACGCCCGCATGGCCGTCGACGACCTCAAGGTCTTGGTGGAAGCGAAAAAGATGTATAACGAAGATCGCAACGCCATGATCGCGAAGGTCGTCGGGGTCGGAGGGACGCTGGTTTGTCTGGGACTGATGTTCGCATTTGAGACCGACCACGTCATCACGACAAAGGCGCTGAGTTTCGTTCCGAAGCCGAAGATCTGACGACAGACGTTCATATTTGAACGGAGATTCAGGATAAGAGTCCATGGAAACATGGGCTCTTATTTTCTCGCGTTCGAAACATGGATTATAGTGAAGGATAATTCATTATAGTAAGGAGTTACCATGAACGACAATGAAAACAAGACGAACTGCATCAAGAAGTTCATCAACGAGCACAAAACCGGCTTGATTATCGGCGCTTGCGGAATCGTTACACTTGCGTTCGGTGGGTACTGTTATTTCTCCGGAAGGATCGATCAGTATAACACCGATGCAATAGGATTCGGAAAGCAATTTAATGAAGCCTTGAAGACGCTCGATGATGAAACGAAATTGACTGTCGTCGAAGCTTTCAATGCCGCTGCATCGACCACTTCAAACAATCAATGATAATCGCAACCATATAAGTGCCATGGAAACATGGCACTTATATTTTTCTCGCGTTTGAAACATGGATTATAGTGAAGGTTCAACATATTCGATTCAGGAAAGGAACCAACATGAACAAGAACGAATCTGAGAAGAAGCCGAACCGTATTCGGAAGTTCTGCTCCGATCATCCTTGGCTCGTCATTGGAGGAGTAGCTGCGCTTGGCGTCGTCTCCACGGTCGTTGCCGTTCAGATCGCAAAGCCGGATTCGGTCCAAAAGGACTATATTTGGCTTGGCAAGAAGACTGCAAACGCGCTGAAGAAGGACGGCATTGCAATATACTACACCGATGACAAACTCAAGGAAACGATCGAAAAGACGAAGGAACACGGTGTCAACCTCAGCCAGACGATGTTTGACTACATGAAAGCCGCAACTGAACATGCGACAATCGTCGAACCTGAACAATGACCCATATAGGCGCTGCGAAAACGTGGCGCCTATTTTTTTTGAAAGGATAGAATTATGAAAAAGAAATACGGTATTCTCAATTTTCTGCTTGACCTGGTCCTGACCGGTCTCACAGGAGGGTTGTGGATTATCTGGATCGTGTTCCGTTTTCTTAGAAGAAACTCATGACACCATGCATGTATAGGATCGACTATGTCTTCGAACGATATTTTCCGCAATATTGGAGCGAACGGCTATGCTTCCGGATTGATGGCTGGAACCATATGGTGGTCGGGACCAAATCCGGACTGCTGTGTTATTTCACCGTCAACCATTATTACGGCGGAACGGATGCGGATTTCGATTTCTTCGTACACACCGGACCGACAAGAAAGAAGGCGATCATGAGCGATTGTGTCCATATTTTCCTCATCGGTCCCCAAGGATCGGGAAAGACCACGCTTGCCAGGGAATTGGAACGTCGTGGGTATGAACAGATCCTTGCGTATACGACCAGGCCTCCACGGGACAACGAGATCGAAGGTATAGACTATCATTTCGTCACCGACGCCGAATTCGATAATGCGTTTCTTGATGGGGAACTGACCTGCGTTAGGACATATTCCACCGTCTTTGGCATGTGGAGTTATGCATTCGCTTGGTCGGATCTCTATCGCGCGGTGGATAGCGTCGCCGTCATCGATCCGGAATCATATTTACGCATTTATGACCAGATCGAGAACGTTTTCGGCGTCTATCTCGATATTCCCGACGATGTGCGCAAGGCGCGGCTGCTCGTCCGAGGCGACGACCCCGATGAGATCAATCGACGCATGGAGGCCGATGCGATGGATTTCTCATCGATCGACATGTGTTTTCGAGATGTCTGCAAGATGCGGATCGGCATGGTCAGGCGACCGGACATTGAGGCCGATCGGATCGAGGGCCATGTCCGGGCCTTCAGAAGCGCCATCCTTCGCGGCGAAAACATGGCATATGATGAAGAGTCAAACCTCTAGGAAAGGATAATACCATGAAAGAACAGTTCGAGAAGACCAAGAAGTTCGTGGTCGATCATAAGTACGAGTTCACCGTTGGTGCGATCGTCGTCGGAGCCGTTGCGGCTTTGGCGGTTGTCAAGTTCATCGGCGAACCGGATGAACTGATCGATGTCACCGAACCGGAGGCCATCGAGGACTCTTCCGACGATGTGGATTCCACGTCCGTCGAGGAGTGACATTTTTCAATGCCGTAAAGGCGCTGCGGAAACGTGGCGCCTTTATTTTTTGAAAGGAGCAACCAATGAATCTCGAATCCGTCAAGGATTTCGTCAAACACAACGCGGGTACGATTCTGACCGTCATATCCTGTGCTGGTGTTGTGGGCACGGCCGTATGTGCAGCCCATGATGCCGTCAAGGCCCGTGACGTCATTCTGGAGATTGAGATGGAGCATGACGATATGCCGAAGAGCGAGGTCGTCAAGCGTGTCGTGCCGTGCTATATTTCCACGGTGCTTATGGCCGGAACGACCATTGCATGCGTCATCGGCCATCATCAGATCTCGGCCGGAAAGATCGCCGCCTATGCATCGGCATACACCATGGCCACCAAGGCCGCGTCGGAATACCGGACCAAGATCATCGAGGAACTCGGAAAGGAGAAGGCGCAGGAAATCGACGATGAGATCTCCAAGGAACATATTCGCAAGAACCCGCCATCCGATCAGGATCTGATTCCGGGAATCGGTGATGTTCTGTGCTACGATCAGCTCATGGACCGATATTTCCATTCCAATCCGGAATCCATTCGCAGGGCCGTGAATGATCTCAACTATGAGCTCATCAATGGCCCGGGTATGTGGGTCGGTCTCAACGAGTTCTATGACAAACTTGGTCTCGATCCGGCTCCGATCGGCGAGGAACTCGGATGGGCCATCGATAATCGCATCGACGTATCTTTTTCATCGATGCTTTCCGATAACAACATCCCGTGTCTGGTCATGCGGTTCTCCACAAGTCCCGTTGCCGATACGGCGCGTAGGTACTGATTCGTGATGAAAACATGTCATATAATGAAGTAATTCATCAACGAAAGGAACTGCAATGAAGGAATCATTTGGTAAGGCTCTTGGTAATGCCATCGTCAAGAACCTTGCGAAGAACGCTGATGTCGATCCGAAGAAGATCGCCGTTGGTTTGGTAGTTACGGTAGCCGGAAGCGCGCTGACCGTAGTAACTAAATCGGTGACTCAGAAGGTCGTAGGTAACGCGATCCGCAAGGCGAATGAACGAAAGGCAGAAGCCGAGAGTGAAGCCGAGGATATTCTAGAATTGGACGACAAACCGTCCGATGAAGACTGATAGACGTATAGGCTCATGGAAACATGGGCCTATATTTTTCAACCAAACAACCATATATTCCAGAAAGGAACCATATCATGATCAAGAAGACCGTCACCTACACCGACATCGATGGCGTCGAGCAGAGCGAGGATCTGCTCTTCCATCTCGACAATAACGTTATCATCGATATGATAAAGAACGATAAGCTCCAGAAACTATCGGACGACCTTTCCTCCAACGACATGTCGACGAAGATCACGGCTTTTGAGAACTTCGTCGACATGTCGTATGGCTTCCGTTATGAGGAGGAAAAGATTGACAAGAAGACCGGAGAACGTCGCATGGTGCCTCGATTCCGCCACGCCACGCCCGAGGAGATCGAAGAGTTCCACAAGAGCGAAGCCCATGGCAAACTCATGCTTACCATGTATACCACGCAGGGCGAAGCCGATAATTTCGTGAGCGCTCTGTTGCCGAACATCAAGGGCTGATCGCGATATTCTCATGAACTATAGTGAGGAGGGGATCCGCATGAGATCCTCTCCTCATATTTTTACGAAAGGAGTTCCATATGGCGGAAGTCGATAAGGAGACCTTCGACGTTTCGAGGGAGGCGTTGGGGATCGAACCGAATACCGATAGACAGAGCGACGTCGATAAGGTCGTGCAAGGCGAAGTCGTTCGCAAAAAGAAAAACAAGGTCCAGAAGGTCGCCGAGACATTTTTCGGTGGCGATTTTCGCGATGTGGTATCATATGTCGTCAAAGACGTCATGATTCCAAACGCCAAGGACATGCTATACGATACCGTATCCCAGGGATTCAGTCGTCTGCTGTTCGGTGAGGTTCGTCCAAGAAACAACTCTACAAATCGAGGATATACCAGCTATTCATCGATGAGTCGGGATCGTTCCACAGGACGACGTGATATTGAAGTCCGAAACCGTAATGACTTCGATGATATTACATTCCGCGATCGTCGTGATGCCGAGGCAGTCATGGATACGTTGCGGGATACCATTGATCATTATGGTCAATGCAGCGTGGCCGATCTGCTCAAGGCATCCGGTATATCCCCAAGATATACCGATTATGATATCGGATGGACTGATCTGGCACGGGCAACCATAGCGCGATATCGCGATGGCTATGTCCTCAATATGCCGAGAACCGAGAGCTTGCGATGAGCGCATCCGAAGAGCGGCATATTCTGGGAGCGTGGCATTCCAATCCTTTGTGGAAGATGAAGGTCGATAAGATGAGTGACGAACAGGTCGTCGTAAAACTCAACCTTCTCCGCAGAGCCAGAGAATACAGGAGGACTCACCATGGCTGAGTTCAGCGCCTTCGAAAAGACGGGTCTGTTTCCCATCGACAAAACGCGATGTATTTCGGATGAGGATCGTAAATCGCTTCGTATCTGGAAGGATCGCGTCCGTCGATATTTTTCCAAGATCGATCAGGAAGCTCTCGACTATCGAGTAAACGATGACAATACCGGCGTCAAGGTGCTGGAAGATGATGGAACGATCTTCGAGATTACCATTGACAAAAGCACCAGTGTGGCCGTGGCGCGTCTCTGTCCAAGTGACGAACCGTGGTCGTTCAAATACTGAATGATATTCTCGGAGACGTTCCGGAGATCCCCGAGATCATATTTCAACGTAAAGGAATAAACATGAGCGTAAAGGAAACCATCGTACGTTTCGGCAACAAGGCGTTGCTGCAACTTGACAAGCATTCCCCGCAGATTCTCGTCGGCGTTGGCATCGTTGCAGGTGTGGCTGCCACGGGCTTCGCGGTATATTCCACGATGAAGCTGGATACCGTCATGGATCATCATCAGAACAAGATGGTGGATATTTCCAAGAAGGCCAAGGAGGCCGAAAGCGACGACGAGATCGTCTACGACAACAAGGCGCAGAAGCACGACAAGACGATGGTCTATGTCGAGACCGGAGCAGAGATCGCCCGTCTATATATGCCGACGATCCTGCTGACAGGCCTGAGCGTCGGATGCGTGCTGTCCGCACATCATATTCTGGATGGACGGTACATGGCGGCTGCCTCGGCGTTCACGGCCGTATCCAAGGAGTTCTCCGACTATCGAGGTCGTGTTCGCAAACAGCTCGGAGAAGACAAGGAGCGCGATATCTATCAGGGAATCGTCGAAGAGGAAATCACCGACGAAAAGACCGGAGAGACAAAGACCGTTCGCCATTACGACAAGGACACGGTCGACCGTGACGGACTGTCCCGATATTTCGACGAATACTCGATGTACTGGGATAAAACAAATCCCGATCAGAATATCGCACATCTTCGCTCGGTTCTCCACCAAGCGAATGATCAGCTCTATGCCAACGGTCATCTGTTCCTTAATGATGTGTATCGCATGCTTGGAATCGATGATAGCAAGGAAGGTGCAATCCTGGGATGGATTGTCGATGATGAGCATCAGAACACCTATGTCGATTTCGGTGTGTTCGGCGTGAATAGCGACGATCCGTGGGATTACAGCAACGCTGAACCATGGGACGGCAAGCTTGGCATCCTGCTGACGTTCAACGTGGATGGCATCATCTACGATAAGATCTGATCGACGATATTTTTCGGGACGGTCGTCTTCATGATGGCCGTCCCGTTCATTCAATCAAGGAGTATCCATGAATCTCAAGACCATTGGGTTCGTAGTGGGCGGATTCGCCGCTGGTGCCGCTACGGCGACTGCTATATTCTACTTCGGGGTATACAAACGGTATATTCCGCTGAAGGATCTCGAGCATGAGATCGCCGATCTGGAGCGCAAGAAGCATGAACTCAACCAACAGTTCAAAGACAACCACGAGAAGTTCGTCAACGTCAAGCGGTCGACCGACGAGGCCATTAGGCGTAAGGAGCAGGAGCTTGACTTCTATGACGACCAGATCATCGAGGTGAAGAAGGAATGGGAGGCCGTCAAGGCCGCCAAGACGTATGGTGATCCCAAAGTCACCGAACAAAAGGATATTTCCGATGATCCCGATGATGAACATGGTGATGAGCTCGACGATGACCCTGTGGACATTGATGCCGACGAGCCCGATCGGGATAATTTCATCATCGATGACGGAGCTCCTCGATGGGATGGTCCCCTTACCGATGACGAACAGCGTCAGTATGACGAGGCGAACGGGAACGAGCGCATTGAGCAATCAATCCTCATGACGATCAAGGCGCGTCGCTGGCATCAGTCCATCGATGATGACGAACCGAGCTATCAGATCTCCGAAGAGGATCACGAGAACGCCCCGTGGTTCATCGATACGGAGAATCTCGATTACTGGGTGGACGATGACGTGCTTGCCCGAGGAATGGAGATTGTTCAGGACCCGGATGCCATCATCAACACCATCGTGCTCAACAGGTTCGGAAGGTTGTCGCAGAGTGGTGATCCTAACGTTGTGTGGTGTAGGAATGATATTCTGGAGACCGACTACGAGATCACCCGGCATGACGGATCGTATCAGCACGAGGTGCTAGGCATTCCTGAAGAGGAGTCATACCGACCCAAAAAGCGGTTCAATTCCACTATAGCGGCCGAAATGGAGGAGGTCAATGACAAGTAATTCATCGCCATTTTTCAACGCATCGTATATTCAATGGCTACGTCGTCGTGTGAATTTCGATGAATACGTCGATCTCAGTATATCTCTTGCGGCCATACCATTCCATTCCAGTGTCATGATGGATCGGAATCGGATATCCGACGGCGAGTCGTTACGTGATGTATACACACGCCGAACCGGATATTCGTTGGTTAGCGGTATTCGAAGATGCTCGGTCCTTGAGTTCCTCGTCGCCTTGGCCGAACGGGTCAACGATGTACTGGCCATCGTCCCGGTCGACGCGGCGTTCTCCATGTTCCTCGAAAACATGGATCTGACACGATGCTCGGATGACTGGTTTCTCAACCAGAGAGATCCTGAGTGTTATATTCAGGACCGATGCGACATCATGATGGATCGACAGTACCGACCTGACGGATCGGGCGGCGGACTCTTCATCGTTCATGATGACAAGGATATCCGCCCATCCGAATGGTGGTGGCAAATGCAATATTGGCTCAACGAACAGTATATTCCCGATATGTAAAGGAGGCGAAGATGGATCAAGTGCAGGTGCGTGTCAAAAAGACAAACAAGAGCCATGAATCCATATTCGCCGATCCGAAGATGCGAGGGTATCACGATCTGCTCGTCAAAGGCGGGTCGTTTTATGCGGTGTTCGATCCGGATAGTCATCTCTGGTCACAGAACCTTCAACGCCTTGGCGAGCTGATCGACCGTGATATTCAGGAGTTCGCCGACTCGTATGAGTCTCCAGACGGTAATGAAGTGACCTGCATGCTTATGCAGAACACCTCCAACGGTTGCTGGAACAGGTATATTTCCGGACTGCGCAATCTGGCCGACAGTGATGCAGTGCTCAATCAGCGGATCATATTCGCCAATGACACTCCGAAGCGCGAGGACTACGCCACTGTACAACTGGAATACGCGATATCCGAGGGAGACACCTCGGCATACGACCGGCTCATGAATACGCTGTATGCCCCATCTGAACGCGAAAAGCTCGAATGGGGCATCGGCGCCTTGGTCGATGGTAATGATATTCAACGTATCCAGAAGATGTTTGTCATCTACGGCGATCCAGGAACCGGAAAGTCGACGATTCTCAACATCATCGAGATGCTCTTCCCTGGATACATCGCATATTTCAATGCGGAGGAACTTGGCAAGGGATACCAATTCAGTACCGCGTCCTTCAAGAACTCTCCGCTCATCGGTATCCAGACCGATGGTGATCTGAGTCACATGTGGGACAATACCCTGCTTAATCAGATCGCTGCACATGAGAAGATCGTGGTCAACGAAAAAGGTGTCAAACAGTACACCGTTCCACTGAAGACGATGCTGTTCATGGCAACGAATAAGCCGGTGAAGATCACCGACGCCAAGTCGGGCATCACAAGGAGACTGATTGATATTTATCCGACTGGTAACACATTGGCGCCGGATGATTATTTCGACTGCATGAAGCAGATCGGATTCGAATTGGGCGCCATTGCCTATCATTGTCGTGAGGTCTACAGGAAGCTCGGGGTCAACCGATATTCCCAGTATCGTCCTACGGAGATGATCGCCAAGACGAATGATATTTACACGTTCGTTCAGGACAACATCGACCTCATGGACACTGATGAGCCAGTGCGTCTGACCGATCTGTGGCGTGTCTATAAGGAATGGTGTGAGGAAGCCCACATCACCGACGTCATGAAACGCTCCGAGTTCATGTTCGAATTGGCTTCATATTTCGAGAACATGGATCGTGGAGCAAGTAAGGCGGTTACCTATCATGGATTTAAACGAGACAAATTTGAATCGAGAATCGTTGATTCTTCCGACCGACGTACTCGAGCATCTGACGATGACCATGCCTCGTGGCTCCGACTTGCTAAAACGGACAGTCGATTCGATGAGCTCTGCCATGATTGCCCTGCGCAATATGCTAGAGACGATGAAAGCGGATCCCCGATTGCCAAATGGGCCCAAGTCAGCACCACGCTCAAAGACCTCGACACCAGTCGACTGCATTGGGTCAAGGTTCCGGAAAACCACATCGTCATTGACTTCGATATTCGAGGAGGGGATGGCGAGAAATCGCTTCAGGCCAATCTCGAGGCGGCCCGCAAGTTCCCTCCGACCTATGCCGAGGTGTCCAAGAGCGGACAGGGATTGCACCTCCACTATATTTACGATGGAGATGTATCCCGACTCAAAAACCTTTACGACATCCATGTCGAGATCAAGGTCTTCCGAGGCAATTCATCCCTACGGCGTCTGCTCTCACTGTGCAACGATCATGAGATCTCCCATATTTCAAGCGGCCTTCCGTTGAAAGGAGAAAAATCTGTGATCAATCAGAAGGAACTCAAGGATGAACAGCATCTACGCAACATCATCAAGAAGGCTTTGCGCAAAGAATGTTGTCCTGGGACCAAGCCGAGCGTCGAGTTCATCAAGAAGCTCATGGACGAGATGTATGAGTCCGGTAAACCATACGACGTCACCGACATGCGTAATGAGATATTTGATTTCGCTTTGCGGTCAACACATTGGTCGGATTATTGCATCGTTCTGGTGAACGAGATGAAGTTCAAGTCCGATGATATTCCGAAGGGCAGCGATCCGAAGAGCGCCGATATTCTCACCTTCTTCGATGTCGAGGTCTTTCCGAACCTGTTCATGGTCTGCTTCATGAAGAGCGATTCTAATGTCGTTAAGACATGGATCAATCCTCCGCGGCAGAACATTATGACACTGCTCGATGAGAATCTGGTGGGATTCAACAACCGCAAGTACGACAACCATATTCTCTGGGCATGGGGAGTCATGGGCTACAATAATGCCCAGTTGTATGATCTGTCGATGCGGATCGTCAGCGGAAACAAGAACGCCATGTTCGGTCAGGCCTATAACGCATCCTATACTGATATTTATGATTTCTCCGCCAAGAAGCAGTCGTTGAAGAAGTGGGAGATCGAATTGGGCATCGACCATCACGAGCTTGGCATGCCGTGGGACCAACCGGTTCCCGAGGACAAATGGGCATTGGTGCAATCATATTGCGAGGACGACGTCAGGGCCACCAAGGCCGTGTTCGAGCACCTCAAAGAAGATTTCACCGCACGCCAGATGCTGGCAATGCTCAGTGGCCTGACGGTCAACGACACCACCAACACCCATACCGCACAAATCATATTCGGGAACAACAAGCATCCGCAGTCGGAGTTCAACTTCCCCGAACTGTCCAAGATGTTCCCGGGATACGCCTTTGATCGATACGCGCTCAAGGATAAGAAGTCCCAGTACATGGGCGAGTATCCGGGAGAAGGCGGCTATGTCTGGGTGTATGGCATGGAGAACGGTAATGTCGATCAGGATTACAAGGATATTCCACATCCATGGGAGGTAAAAAAAACAATGGATAGGGTTTTGAACTCCGAATCGCTGAAGATATTTGGAAAGGAACATGCGCGATGGTCGTGAAAGAGGAACATCTCGGAGGCATGTTCGGCAATGTCGGACTGCTCGACGTCTCATCTATGCACCCTAGTTCGATCGTTGCCATGAATCTCTTCGGTCCATATACTGAACGGTTCGACGCCATCCGACAGGCCCGTATCGCCATCAAGCATAAGGACTTCGATCGATGCCTTGATATTTTCAGGAAATTCGTTCCCGAGGAACGCATCAAGGATCTCGAACCTGTACTCAAGGGTGAGGATTCCAAGGCGCTGGCTCAGGCCCTGAAGATCGCCATCAACGCGGTCTATGGCCTGACCAGCGCCTCGTTCCCCACCCGGTTCAACGATGCGGCCAATCCGAACAACCGCAATCTCGACAACAAAGTCGCCAAACGAGGCGCCTTGTTCATGATTGCGCTCAAGCACAAGGTACAGGAACTCGGATACACCGTGGTCCACATCAAAACCGATTCGATCAAGATCGCCGATGTGGACCGCGATATCATCGACTTCGTTACCGCCATGGGTAAACAATACGGATACAACTTCGAATTGGAGTCCATTTATGACAAGATGTGTATCGTCAATAAGTCCACCTACATCGCTCATTCAGCCTACGGCGAGCACTGTGGTGAGTGGACCGCTACTGGGTTGCAGTTCCAGGTTCCTTATGTCTTTAAGACCCTGTTTACCAAAGAGCCTGTCGGTCTAGAGGATTTCCGAGAGACTAAATCGGCTCAGTCCAATATTTTCCTCGATTTCAACGAGGGACTTGGACCGGACGAGCATCATTATAGCTTTGTTGGTAAGGTTTCGGCTTTTTCCCCCGTCAAATCGGGATGCGGAGGAGGTCTACTGGTACGTGAGAACAGCCGAGGCGGTTACGATGCGGTATCTGGAACAAAAGGGTATCGCTGGAAGGAACATTCGGTCATCCGAGACAATGGCCTTTCTTCAGAGATTGACCGACGATATTATGAGCGATTGGCCGATGATGCCATCGACACCATCGAACAATACGGATCGTACGAATGGCTGATCGACGAGAGTAGTCCATATTCCTCGCCGAATCCGGCATCGAACGATCTCATGAAGGAGCTGGCTGCATGACCTGGTCTGAGGCGATCATCGTTATATTTCTGCTCGCTCTCATGCTGGTCATTAGCTGGTTCTGCGATCACCATCATTTCTAAACACTATAAAGGAGTTCATCCATGAGTATCAATTTTATTTTCGGACTGATTCTAGCCATGGTCATCGGAACGATCATCAGTTATCTGGCAACCCAAGGAGCTGACTTTTTAATCCGTTATATTCGCAAAAGGAATCACTGTGAAAAGAACATCTATCTCAAGGATTGGCGTATCGTTGATTTTGATCCCGATGTTCCTACGGTTCAGATCAACGCCAAGGAGTTCACCGATGATGAAGTGATGCTCGATGCGAGAGACTGGTGCAAGGAGGACGATCGAATCGTCTTCATCATGGTCAAAACCGCTGATAAGGCGAATCTGGTAACCAAGAACGGTGTGCGTGACGTCACTGATATTTACAATAAGTTCCACAAGGAGAAAAACAATGAGCCGGAAGATGAAAACACTGATCGGAATGACGATCGCGACGATGTTGATTCTGCTGATGAAGATCACCAGTAGCATCACCTGGATCCGAAACCATATCCTTCAGATGCATGACGAATACGACGAGCTCCGCAGAATCAACGATGATATTTACACACAAGGGTTGAGGATTACAACATCGGTCGATGAAATCGGCGACGATCCCAATGCCGAGAAAGCTCCCGAGTTGGACGACGATCCGAACTTCTCCGACATGGGTGATTGCAATGATTGATCTGATGATTTGTTTGGGCTGTTTATACACAGCGGCTTTCACCCTTGTCGGGCTTCTGGTGTATTGGCTGGTAACGCCAACCGGCGAATACGTCAATGACGCACCGTATCGACATCTGCTGTGGATCATCGAAAACCGGATTCATCGAGGCAAGCATGCCCGTAGATGGACACATCCGACCATCTGGTGGGCGGAGTATCCGCGACAGAAACATATTCTATAATGAAGAGTTATAGTATATGAAAGGAGTCCACCATGGACGAGGAAGATATGCTCACCATCGCCTGTGCGGTTATCGCAGGTGCAACCGGTGCGATCTCGATCGCCTTAGCCTATAAGGAATATAAGACGACCATGAACGATCACGAACGGATCCAGCAGCTGGAGGATACCGTAAAGTGGATGGTCCAGAACGATCTCAATCTCCAGAAGGAATCCGATCAGAGCAAGAACTGATCAACACTATAGGCCCGTGCATCAACGCATGGGCCTATATTTTTATGAAAGGATTGCTAAATGAACATCATTGATACTATGATCAGCAACGTGGATCATCACAATGATTGTCAAGAGCCTCAGTATAGTGCCCGTATGTTTTACGATCGTTCTGGGGACGGAATCATCACGTTCGGATGTGACATATGCTGTTCCTATACGAACTATCAATCCAGCAAAGCTGAGATCTTTGATATTCTGGATAGCACATCTCTGAAAAACATATCATTTGCTAGGACCGAACTCTTAACCAAAGACCAACTCGAACGTCGAAAGGTAAATGTTCGACCTATATTCAAAAGGAATGACACCATAAGCAACCTTAGCTTCAAAATTTTCTATCGCCATGATGATTCCGTAGATCGTTTCGATGTGATCTTCCACAACGGCTCCGATGAAGCGGCACAACGACGATTCTTCGAATGCGCTGTGTCGGAAAAGGGTATTGACTTTAGTCAGAGACTCTATTATCCACAGGGAGTTTACAGGGCTCAGATCTCTTACCACTTCGAGATAAAAGATTTTGCAGAAGTGATGACTGTACTGGATACCATGAGCAAACACGAGATCCACTGATATTTTCGAAAGGAGCAAACCATGAAACAACGTACTATCGACACCGCTCGCGAGGCGAGACTCTGGATCAGGGACATCATCGTCCCTGCGGTCGGAGTCATCGCGTTCGTCGCGCTCAACACAGGAGCCAACGAACGGTTCAAGTCCGCGATGGATCACATTCGCAATAGGAAGCCTGGTCGACCGTGAAAGAAAACGACATCAACGAACTCATGGGATGCGAATGCGATTACGACGTCCATCTCCATGATGTATATTTCAAGGACCATAGGATCGTCGCCGTGTTCATCTGCACTGGTTGTGGACGGCAGGTTATGGTCGAAGGTCCCATTGAAGCCATCTACGACATCACCGTAACCCGACACAAGCGCAAGGATTGATCATGGACTTCAACATTCATATTTCACCAAAATTCCGAAAGAACAAGAAGGAGACAACCATGGAAGATAAGACCATCAACGTCAATGACGAGATTGACAAGGCGGGCAATACCGTCATGGACTTCATCGAGAAGCACCCGGAGTCGCTGATCATCGCCGCCGGTGCCATTTTCTACGTCGGCTACAACATCGGACGTAATAAGTCGATGATGGACGTCATGCGCATCGCGGCGATGAGTGACTGAGGAGGACATCATGAACCAGATCGTAACACTGCACCGGTTCATCGTGACCTATATCGAGACTTTTCTTGGAAGTTCTCCAGAGAAGGAGAAGATCTCCCATTGGTTCACGGATCTAGCCGATGATATCAAAACCCTGAACAACCTCTTGACCGAGATTGACGACAACAATCGCAACGTAACGATCGTCAGTGTCATTCGTCAGGAAGTGGCCGTGCCGATCAACGAGAACGAGATCGTGTTCCCGCCAATGGAAACCTTCGACGATATCGATCGCGGCGTTCTCCATGTTCCTCGAAAACATGGATCTGACACGATGCTTCGTCATAACGACAAAGACCACTCCTGATATTCGCGACAAGGTCATCGCCTATAATGAAGGATATTCATAGGAAAGGAGCAACGATGACTATCGAATTGCTCGACTATCAGGTCGTGGCCCTCATCCTGATCGGCGCATGTATCGGTGCGCTCGTCTGGTATATTCTCGATCTCAGGTCCGAACACAAGGACATGAGCCGAAGGGAATTCGCCAAGCGGGTGTTCCGTGAATTCGCCGGTCTCAGATTCAAAGACCGCGTCGTGAAGTCAAACGACCATAGAATCAATCTCGACTGATTTGTCCATTAAACCATATGGGCCTGTGCGACCGACGCATGGGCCCATATTTTTCAGAAAGGAATGCCATGATCCAAGGAGCGATGCCTGCAAAAGAACATCGATCACGGCCACATCACCGATCCTAGGCCATTCGTCGATCGGGTGACCACCTTCATCACCAAGTGATATTTTAACCAAGCAAATGAAAGGAACAAAGCAATGGCAGTCGAAAAGTATGTGGATTCCCGTGGTCGTGTGTCGTACCGCATTCGTGGAGCCAAGCTCCTCTATCCGAACTTCGCCGGTAACGGAGGTCAGTTCAATGACGAGGGCAATCGAAACTTCAACATCGAGCTGACTCAAGATGAATTCGATTTCCTGACCGACGAGGGGTTCCGTCCCCGAATGCGCGAGAAGATCGACGCCGACCCTCAGCTCCTGCTCAAGGTCAACGTGAAATTCAAGGACGATCCGGCCGATACGAGGAATCCGAAGATCCTGTTCAAGACCCAGTACGGCAACAAGCGCCTGTGGGCCGAACATAGGAAGGCCGTGGTGCAGGGCGAGGAGGTCGACCTCAGCCCGGTTGATATTCTGGACTGGGCTGATATCGAGAACATCAATCTGTCGTTCTCCGCATACCGCGGTAAGATGTCGGATCATAACACCGCATATTTGCAGATGCTCATCGCAACCAAGCATGAGGATCCATTCGAGGACGAGTTCTATGACAATGACGAACCGGATACGGCCCTCAACACCATGACCTTCCAGAAGGTCGATGCGGACCTGAAGTCCATCGAGTAAACCATATTTCCATCCAAGGGCATGGGCGGCACCATCGCGCGTCGTTCATGCCCTCTTATTTTTAGGAGCATATTATGGCGCCAGCGAATGTATTCGATCGGGCAAGACTATATCTTGGATGTCACCCAAACGCATCGCTGCTCATCACCGATGCATGGGAGATCACGCCGGATCACCATGAATGTGAAGTGATGTGCTGTCGATGCGGACGATCGACACAATTCGATATTTCCAGGAACGAGTATCGACAAATGGACAATCACAGGCAATGGACCTTTGAACAGGAGGGCGAACATGGACGATATTGACGTCGACACGATTGAAATCGCGCTGATCGCCAACTCAACCGTGTCGCTATTGATTATATTTCTTTTCACCCTATTCACGCTGCCGCCCGATGATTCGATGATGCCTATTTATGTTGGCATCATTACATTCGTGGTATTGGTCGTGGCCGAGATTCTGTGTTGGCTGTTCCATATTCCCGCATGGATTTGCAAAGGGTTGACGTGGATCCGTGACAAGACAGAACCAAAGGAGTAAATCGTGACCGACAACCATATTTCCGCAGGTCTGATGATGGAAATCCATGATGCGGACTTCGAAGCCATCCGCAAGGAGCTGCACGACGAGCACAAACTTCATTGCGAATCGGAATATGATCCGTATATTTGGATCGATACGACCCATGCGTGGAGTGATGGACGCAACATCTATGTCAATGCGGGATGTCAGAACTGCATGAAGGGATCGGATCGGACGCCAGTTAGGGAAGACCCGAAGTTTCATATTCAGGCCAAAACGACCAGAAGGAGGCGCTCAAATGATCGGTCTCATTGACGCTATAATCACCGTTTTCCCGGCCCTTCTGGTCATATCCATAGTTTTAAGCGTTCCGATCGCGTTCGCCTCTCTATGGGCCCTTAAAATGGCTCACAAGGCCGAAAATCGGCGCATCCAGAATCTACAAGGCCGACATATTTGGAGATAAGCATGTTTTTGAAAAACATATTGTTAATTATCCTGATTCTGTTAATCGGATCGGTGTTCTTTCGTTTGCTATGTTTTATTCAGCGCGGATGGGATGGATCGCCGATGCGAGATTTCATACACAATATCATGGACGATCATGTTCCTGAAGATCATGTCGATTTTGACGGAGCATCGTTTCACTCGAAATGTAAGATCTGCAACAAGATGATCCTTCAGGACTCACAGGGAAATTGGTTTTCCGTCACAGACGATAAGGAGGCTCCTCATGGATCCCAATAGAAAACCAACCATCTGGCAATATGCACGACGGAAATTCGTCGATTGCCAGTGTCTCTGCGTGCTTATGACAAGCATGCCGATCGTCAGGGATGGATGCGTCAGTTACATGGCCATCTGTCCGGAATGCAATGAACGGAAATATATTTGTGCGAAGTTCGAGGATATAGATCTCGATCGTCTCTATCTGAAAGCGGGTGAATAATGAGCTCGACAACGACACTTTACGTATTGACCATCAGCTATCGCGAGGGGTTTACCATCAACGGAGCCGTGGACTATTCCATCGTCCCCAGAGACACAACCCTCGAACGATATTTCCCATACAAACCGACGCTTTCCGAAATCAAAGAGGCCATTCCGGACCTCAACGGCGACGTCAATTGGATCGCCTTCGACGAACGGGAGGTCGAGATCAAGAAGACCACGCTACTCGGCATCACCAATCCAAAGAATATCTGATATTTTCGAAAGGAGACAACCGTGAATGATTCCGTCGAAACTGAGAAATCGGTGATGTAACCATGCCAACGCCTGATCAATTTCGAGCCGCACGAACACTGCTCGGTCTTACACAGTATCGTTGTCGGGAAATGATGGGCATCAGCGCCCAGGCAATACGTGACATCGAGAGCATCTACGGCAAGCATCAGCCCGAGCGTCCATACGCCCAGTACTACAACCTCTGGCTGCGCGAGTACGCCAGGATGGTCAAGCCGGAGCTACTCGGTGCCGTGGATAGCATTCTCGGCAACGAAAACTTCGCCAGAATGTTCCGTGTGGTCGAGCCGACGCTTCGCACCGAGCATCGGACCGTGATCAACGAACTCGACCTGACATTCCCGACAACCGCCGACTGCGCGCGATGGCTTGTCGAACACGGGCATAGCAACGGGCGTGTGGAGAACGTAGCCCAGCGAATCAGGAATGCCATTAATGGTACGGGATCCTCAACCTATCTCGGGTTCACGTACCATTACGACAATCCGCCAGAAGACGAGACCGCGTTGGATATTTAAGGAGTAATCATAAAAATACAGTCAATCTGACTTATATCATTCGTAACGCCAAACTTGAAACCGGAAAACATACAAGAAAAGGATGAATCATGATCGCAAATAATGAAGTATCTGTCGGCATCGCCGTTAGCAGCAAATTGAGTCCGGATGCCTCGATCGCCATGGAAGGGTGGATCAACGGATTTCTCGGATCACGATTTTACGATGGAAATGAGCTCCGTCACGACAGTGATGGTGATCATATCTTCTACTGGCATACATCATGGGACTTCGATCAAGATGAGCTTGACGTACTGACGAAGTATCTGGAGCGATATTTCGAGAAAGACGATCCGAGGCCTTATCTCTGCGATATGCGGATAACCCATGAGTATTACTACGTCGGTGAGCATATCAACAAGGAGGAGAAGAAGGCATATTCGCCAACCTCCTCAAATCCTCCGAGGAGGTAAGCGAGTAATGGCCGTCACTCTGGAACCGTTTCAGGAACGGGCGCTGAGCCAACTGCGATCCGGAAACGTTCTGGTCGGCGAGGTCGGGTCCGGCAAATCGATCGTGGCCATCATGTGGTGGCTTCGGACGTGCTGCCGGACCCGTTCGGGCGAGTCTGGCAGCGGAAGGACGCTCATGCCGCTCAAAGGCTCGCCCGATCTGCTCATCATCACCGAGGCGAAGAAGCGCGACAAGGCCGAATGGGGTGAGGATCTCATCAAATTCGGCCTGCATATCGGTACGAACAAGCCGTCGGGAGTGGAGATCACCGTGGATAGCTGGCAGCGCATCAAGGCCTATCACGATTTCCATGGCGTGATCGTATTCGATGAGCAGCATGCGACCGGAACCGGGGTCTGGAGCAAGGAATTCATCCATATAGCCAAGGCGCAAGGCAATCGATGGATCCTGCTGTCGGCGACCCCTGCGGATTCGTACGAGGATCTCATTCCCATATTCGTGGCGAATGGGTTCTACAAGAACAAGACGCAATTCATGACCATGCACGCCGTGTATGACCGATGGGCGAAGTATCCGAAGGTCAATGACTGGAGGCATACCGATATTCTGGAGAAGCTCAAACGACGGATCATGGTGCCGATGAAGCGTCCGAAGAACCGTGGTCCCAGTCGCAATCCCGTCTATCAGATTGTCGTGGATCACGACAAACAGGCCCTGAAGACCCTGAGAAGGGAACGGAAGGATCCGTGGACGGGGGAGCCGCTCAAGAACGTATCGCAATACTGCTTCGCCCAGAGGAAACTGGTGAACTCGGATCCGAGCAGGATCAAGGAGACGATGGATATCTGCATCCGTCATCCGAGGATTGTGATATTCTACAACTACGATTTCGAACTGGAGGAGCTACTGAGCCTGTGGAGGCGGACTGGCATACCGGTGTATCAGTACAACGGGCATCGTCACGACGATATTCCGCAGGATGGAGATTGGATCTATCTGGTGAACTACGGATCCGGGGCCGCAGGGTGGAACTGCACGCAGACCGACACCATGCTGTTCTATTCGCTCAACTACTCGTATCGGATCATGGAGCAGGCGGCGGGTCGCATCGACAGGATCAACTCGCCGTTCAAGGAACTCAACTATTATATTCTGCGAAGCTTCGCCCCGATCGATTCGGCGATCCTGAGGGCGCTCGCGAACAAGGAAACCTTCAACGAGCGGACGTTCGCTTCGAAGGATATTTCCGGAAAGGAGGATTAGGATGACCTATGTGATGGATGGTGGCGATCCGGACAGGATCGACGTCTATGATCTGGCGAGACAAATGAGCCCGTGTGACTGCGATTCGGAGGTTCCGATTGCGGTTCAGATCGAGACATCGGGGAGGCCGTTGCGTGATTTCTACGGCAATGAGGTTCCTTTCGACCTCGGGACGTATTGCATACGGTGCCAGAAGCGAGGTCTTGTGCGGGCATATTTCGACGATCTGGTTCAGATTCAGCCAAGTGCGATGATCCAGATTCGGTCAATCATGCCGTGCGAGCACTATCATTCGTGGGAGATCACGGCTGCTTTGCGCAGGAAGGGAGAGCGTATGGCCGCATATTCACGCGTCCAACGCCTTCATCTGCTCTATTGTCGGACATGCAGAAAGGTCTATAGGATCCCGTTGGCATACGATCTTGCGGTATTTCGGACATGACGACAAGACAAAAGTATGCAGGAAGGAAGGCCGCCTGCATATTTTTAGAGCTCAAACCTGCATACTTTTTTAAAAACTATGCAGGTTTGGACCTGCATACTTTTGGTGTAAACTATGCAGGTTTTGCCCAAAAGTATGCAGAAAAACCTGCATACTTTTTTGAGGGTCAATGTGCCCTGAGGCCTTGGAATCATTGGGTTTTCGGGGTGCCTGCATACTTTCGCGCGTTTTCTTTATCTCCTTATTATTTTGAAAAAGAAAAAAAAGTAATAATACAAAGAGAATGCTGGCGAAGAAAACGCGCGACAAAAGTATGCAGCGGCCTGATGACTGCATACTTTTTTAGAAAGGAATGAAACATGTCACATCATGACAAGAACCAGGAAGTCTATATTTACGAACTCAACGAGATCCATCCGTCTCCAGAACGGGTGGCCGTCTTCCTCGAAACGAGCGTCGACGATGTCCTGAAGGCGCTTGCCCATCCAAGAAACCATGGCGTATGCCGAGGCATGCATATTTGCTGGAATGACGCCCGCAACATCAAAGCTTACAAACCGGTCCGCATCATCGAGAAGGATCTTATATTTCCCAGCGTGACCCATATGGCCTTCTATTATGGATGCAAGGATCAGGAGATCTACGATGCGCTCAAGCGATCCGACGGGTTCTGGTATGGGTGGCATCTCGAGCATGTCGATGCCGTACCGGAACCGACCTATGCCGAGTAAGTTCGTCCTCGCGACAAAAACATCGCGAATAGAGGTAAGAGTGGGGAAGAGTTTGCCTTATTTTCCGAGCAATCCTTTCTACGGGCACCACCGTTCCCCACTCTTATTTTTCTCTGTCGAAAGGAGAACCATGAGTTTGGAACGCGACTTCCAACGAAAGGTCATCAAGGAGATCGGTAAACGTCTTCCAGGATCGCGTGTGCTGAAGAACGATCCCAACTATATTCAGGGGATCCCGGATCTTCTCGTTTTGTATAAGGATCGATGGGCCGCCCTTGAGGTCAAGAAGAGTGCTGACGCTAAGCATCAGCCGAATCAGGATGACTACGTGGCTCAGATGAATGCCGACTCGTTCGCGGCGTTCATCTATCCCGAGAACGAGGAATACATTCTTGACAAACTTCAACAGCACATGACCGAGTCCCATATTTCTACGGAGGTTGCAGCATGATGCATTTTAATGATCATCACAATCTTGAGGGTCTTCATGCCTTCATGGGAGCCAGCAAGCATTCCTGGCTCCGTTACGATGACGATCATATGGCCGATATGTTCCGATCGTCCCTTGCGGCGCAACGCGGAACCGAGCTGCATGCTCTCGCGGCCGATCTCAACAAACATCGTGTGGCTTTGCCCAAGACCCATCTGACGTTGAACGACTTCGTCAATGATGGCCTGCACTATCGCATGTCGCCCGAAGTGGTGCTATATTTCTCGCCGAACTGTTTCGGCACCGCAGACCTCATCGGATACGACGACAAGAAGAAGCTGTTACGCATTTTCGACCTCAAGACCGGAAGCGGCGAAGTCAAGCACTTCGATCAGTTGTACATCTACGCTTCGCTGTTCTGTCTTGAATACAAAGTCAAGCCGATGAACCTTCAGTTCGACCTTCGTCTCTATCAGAACGATCACATCAAGATCGCCACCAACGCCGATCCAAAGTACATCAAGCTTGGACCGAACACTGATATTTATGAAGAGGTCAGCCCGGATGAGATTGCACACATCATGGATCGAATCCAGCACTTCGATCAATTGATCAACAAGCTGCGTGCCGAGGAATCGGAGCAGTGGTGATGATATTTTCAGGAAAGGCAACGTCATGGTCGTGTTGATGGAAGACGAGCCCAACTCGTTGTCCCACATCGGCGTCAAGCGCCGTTCCGGAAGGTGGCCGTATGGATCTGGCGAGGACCCTTACCAGCACGAGGACTTCTACAAGCGATATTTGGATCTCAAGAATTCCGGTCTCACCGAGAAAGAGATCGCCGATTCCATGGGAATCACTACAACGAAGCTTCGTGCTCGTAGGACCATTGCCTATAACGAGCAGCTTGCCCAGCGCCAGCATCGAGCCTATGAGCTCAAGCAGAAGGGATATTCCAACACCAAGATCGGTGAGATCATGGGTGTGAACGAATCCACGGTTCGATCCCTTCTCAATCCTTCGAGTCGTGCTCGAGCCAATTCGTCGACCATCATCGCCAACAATCTCAAAGAGACCATCGGCAAGGACGGAGCCGTCGACATCGGCAAAGGCGTTGAGCAGTATCTGGGCTATTCTCAGGACAAGCTCAAGGTTGCCGTGGCCATGCTTGAGGAGGAAGGCTACACCACCCATTATATTTACACCAAGATGGGCGGTCCGAATCACACCACGGTCAAGGTCCTTGCCGCTCCTGGTGTGACTGTTCGAGATCTGGTCAATGACCGAAGTAAGATCAAGAATATCGGCATGTCCCTTGACGAGCCTCACGAAGGTGGTGTCGGAATCAAGAAGCCGGTATCCCTCGATTCCAAGCGTCTTGGTGTCGTGTACGCTGAGGACGGAGGAACCGAACGTGATGGCGTCATGCTTATTCGTCCGGGAGCGGCTGATCTCGAACTTGGCGGTTCTCATTACGCACAGGTCCGCATCAACGTTGACAACAGTCATTACCTCAAAGGTATGGCTATGTATGGTGATCCGGATCAGTTCCCGGATGGCGTCGACATCATATTCAACACGAACAAGAAACGGGGCACTCCGATCGAGGGAACCGGCGATAATTCGGTATTGAAGCCGCTCAAGCGACTGACCAATCCGGATGGAACAAAAGGTGATGTCGATTGGAGCAATCCATTTGGCGCCACCATAGATCCGATCAAAGGTCAGTATGAGTACGACGATCCAAAGACCGGGAAGAAGAACCAATCATTGATCAATAAGGTCAATGACGAAGGCGACTGGGATGATTGGTCGAGAAGCCTTCCTTCCCAGATGCTTTCCAAGCAGGATATTTCTTTGGCCAAACGTCAACTTGGCATTGATCTTGATCGTCGTCAGCGAGACTACGATGAGATCATGGCGTTGGATAATCCAGTAGTCAAGGCCAATTTGCTCAAGTCATTTTCTGATGAGTGCGATTCAGCGGCAATTCATATGAAGGCCGCATCCATGCCTCGTCAGAGGACTCAGGTTATTTTACCGATCCCTTCCTTGAAGGACGATGAGATCTACGCTCCGAACTTCAGACCTAGCGAGAAGGTGATTCTTATTCGCTTCCCGCATGGTGGAAAGTTCGAAATTCCTGAACTTACGGTCAACAATAACAACAAGGAAGCCCGGGCGGCTCTTAGCGGATCCAAGGATTGCGTTGGTATCAATTCCAAGGTGGCCGAACGACTCTCTGGCGCCGATTTTGATGGCGACAACGTTCTGGTTATTCCAAACAACCGAGGCGAGATCAAGACTCGATCCGCTCTTGAAGGTCTGAAGAACTTCGATCCAAAGACCGCATATCCTAAGTATGAAGGTATGCGAGTCATGACGAAGCGTGAAAAGGGAAGAGAGATGGGCATCGTCTCCAACCTTATTACGGACATGACAATCAAGGGTGCTCCTTGGGAGGATATTGAGAAGGCGGTCCGCCATTCGATGGTGGTCATCGATGCGGAGAAGCACGAGCTGAACTGGAAACAGTCCGAACGTGACAATCAGATCGATCTTCTCAAGCAGAAGTGGCAGAGTCGAGGAGATGGAAAATATGGTGGAGCATCCACTCTTATTTCCAGATCCAAGTCTACCGAACGCATTCCAGAACGTAAGCTTCGTTCAGCCAAGGAAGGCGGATGGATCGACCCGGAAACGGGCGAGAAAGTCTACGTCAAAACCGGTCGAGAGAAGGTTGTTCCCGCCAAGAAGGACAAGGACGGAAAGGTTATTTCCTGGAAGAACGTCCCGGCCGAATCGGTAACGGTGAAGATGGATCTTGCCAAGGATGCCTATGAACTTTCGTCCGGAACGGTGATGGAAGGTGTCTATGCTGACTATGCAAATTCTCTGAAGTCCCTGGCAAACCAAGCCCGAAAATCGTATTTGAATTCTGGTTCGTTCAAATATGATCCCCAAGCTGCAAAAACATATTCGTCAGAGGTCAGTTCCTTGAAAGCCAAACTCAATACGGCTCTCAAGAACGCCCCTTTGGAACGCAAGGCCGAGCTTCTTTCGGACAGTTTGTACGAAGCCAAGAAGGCGGCTCATCCAGAATATGAAAAGGACGATCTGAAAAAGCTTTCCAACAGGTGCCTTAATGAGGCCCGTATTGCAGTGGGCGCCAAGAAGCAATTGGTCGACATCACTGATAAGGAATGGGAAGCCATTCAGCATAGGGCCGTTAGCAAGAATACCCTTCAGCAGATCCTGCAAAACGCGGATCCTGACAGAGTCAAGCAATTGGCCACTCCGAAACAGGGTGTTGCTATGTCGGCGTCCCTTGTTGCGAGGGCCAAGTCCATGCTCAATCGTGGTTACACACAGGCTGAAGTAGCCGATAGGCTTGGTGTATCAATAGATACACTGAAGCGTAATGTGACTACTAAGACTAAGGTGGCAGACAATGGCTAGTACCAAAGACTATCTGCTTACCACGATTGACAACCCATACAACCCATGGACTAATTGGCATCAATGGTATGACTATGATCAGCGTATGGGCTATTGCACATGCTCCTATCTAGCACGCATCATGTCAGTCACTGATGCGATGACTGATGTTGAACTAGATCGTGAGTATGAGTTTGCAATGGACGAGATCATCGAGTACGATGTGATCGGTCAATACGCAAAGATCAAGAAGAATGATCCTACACCAATGGGAAAACTCAACTGAAAAGTACCGATTTCATTGCGATCTCTCACTCTTCACCGATAAAATGATATGATTCGAGCCAAGGAGTCATATTGTTTTGATGGAGGGGGAGGGGTCGCGATGAACCGGTACCCTCCAGCATCGCCCGTCTCCTCGATTTTTCCCCGACGGGATATTTTTCGAGAAGTCGATTACCCAGACCACGTGTTTTGGGGCTTCAAATGGGAGCGCCGCTTGGGTCCGAAGCAAAATTCCTCGCTCATGGCGGTTGTTAAAACCGGAGGAAACTCCTTTCGATATTAGGGACAACCATTCGGTGCTCTCTTTTGGAGAACCAAACCCATCAGAACTCTTTGAAACCATTACAGAACTGGAGGCGATTTTTCATGGGGCGACGTAAGAAGCTCGATGGATCGTCTTCCCCTCAGTTCTCGCCCGCTTCCAATCCGGAGGAACGCGAGAATCAGATGATTTCGCTCGCCGTCAACCTTGCCGAGCAGCAACTTCGCGAGGGGACGGCTTCATCTCAGGTCATCGTGCATTATCTCAAGCTCGCTTCTACTCGAAACAAGCTTGAAGAGGAGAAGATCAGGTATGAGACGGCTATGCTTCAGGCCAAGAAGGATGCGCTGAACAAATCTGGTCAGCTCCAGGAGCTCATGGACAATGCTTTAGAGGCATTTCGTTCGTATTCCGGAAACACAGGAGAAGGTGAGGTATCTGATGGACGATGAATTATACCATTTCGGCGTCAAAGGCATGAAGTGGGGCGTTCGAAGGTATCAGAACGAAGATGGATCGCTTACCTCGCTCGGTAAGAAGCGCGATAAGATGCTGTCTGATCGAAAGACCGCCAAAAAGCATTCCACGACATCGAACATGGTTAAAGCCGAATACTCTCGCCGAGAGTTCGAAGATGCAAAGACTCGACTGAAACTTGAAAACCAGAAGAAAAAGTCAAAGCGTCAGCAGGATCTCGAAAAGAAATACATCGATCAAGGATTCGCCAAGGACGAGGCCGAGATCAAAGCTTATAATCGAGCTAAGACAGAAACAATCCTTAAGGTTGCCGGAGGTATTGCTTTAGCATCCGCAGCGGCCTATGTTGCGTACAAGCATTACGATAAAGTCACCGATCGGGTATTCGAAAAGGGAAGTGAGATCGGTCGTTTGACGAACAACGGATCGGAACCGACCAATAGGGCGTTTTATGGCTTCGTCAACAAGCACGACAAAGATCGGTATGAAGGTCTTTATGGCAAGACACTTGGTGCGAATGGACCCGTGTATCGTAAGGCCATGCGAGCCGCAGGAGATATTAATGTTGCCTCCCCTGAATCCGCTCGAAAGGTTCTTAAGAATATGTTCGACACTGATAAGCAATCTTTCGATGTTTTTAAGAAGAACATAGACGCGATGGCATCCGCGGTTCCTCCTACAACGAAGCAAGGAAAACTTTGGCGTAAGGCTAAACAGGAACTTGATTCCGGAAAGATCGGCGATAATACCTATAAGGCATTTAACACCACGCTTGTTCTTCATACCAAGGAGCAACAGCCGATCAATGATAAATTCTATTCGGCTATGAAGAAGGCCGGATATGGTGCGATCCGCGATGTGAACGATAAAGAGAATTCCGGATACTTTGCAAAGAATCCATTAATCGTATTCGATACCGACAAGATCAATGTCGAGGGATTCACGAAGCTCGGGAACGATCATATCGATTCCATGTTCGCCAAAGAGCAGGGAAAGATCGCTGCTCACACATTGGCAAACCAGTACGGTCCTATTGGAGCCGCATTTGCGACTTCCATAGGAGCGATGAAACTTGTTAAGCGATCCAATGAGACAAAGTTCGTTGAAAACTATCGCAAGCGACATCCTGAGAGCACATTGTCCAATAATGAAATTCTGAAGATGAGAGATCGGACGGTCTATGCTTAACGATACCGAAATTAAAGATCTTTGTATTACCCGGCATATGATTACACCATTCAATGAGTCCCAGCTTCAGCCATGCAGTTACGACGTCACACTCTCTAAGAGCATCGTACGATATTTCGGTCGTGGTGAGATTAACGCCATGGATTGCACGCTCCATAATCTGGAGTACATTCGTTTCGCCATGAACGATGACGGTTTCGTTCTCGATCCAAATGAATTTATCCTCGGATCGACAAATGAGGGCGTGACCATTCCGAAGAACATCGCGGCGCGCTTCGAAGGTAAATCGTCGCTCGGTCGTCTTGGACTCGCCACTCATGTGTCTGCGGGATTCATTGATCCTGGGTTCGCCGGTGACATTACTCTTGAGATCAAGAATCTTAACAACCATCCCATTCGTATATTTGCCGGTATGAGGATCGGTCAGTTGTGCTTCTTCGACCTTCATGACAATGTCGATCGCGCCTACGGATCCAACGGGCTCGGATCACATTACCAGAACCAGTCCGGCCCAACTCCTTCGCGAGGTGATGGCGATGCGTGAGCTTTATCATTACGGCGTCAAAGGCATGAAGTGGGGCGTTCGGCGCTATCAGAACGCCGATGGCACACTCACCTCCAAAGGCAAGGCCCGTCAGGCCAAACAGACCAAGAAGGCCCAGAAGAAATGGGACAAGAACGCCCGCAAGAATTGGGTCAAAAGTTATAACAAAGCAGTCGATTATTCCAATAACAATTTCATCGACAAACTCAACGAGAAGTACAAAGATTACGACTTCTCGGATCCAACCGATAAGAAGATCCAGAAGGTCTATAAGCGCTATGTCGAGGAGTACGTAAATGGCTTCAACAGCATTCTCGAAAAGAGCTATCGCGAGGTTCTCGGCGATCGCCCGGACGATCCAGGAGCTGTTCGATCTCTTCCGTTCTATAACGATGCCAATTCGTTGTATCAAGAATGGCTGAATGATTAGGAGGAACCATGACCCTGTCAAACACAGCCGTTCCGAAGTATTACGGTCAGTTCCGTGATAGGGTCATGGCCGGAGAGATCCCGGTATGCCATGAGATCGAGATGGAGATGAACCGCATCGACGATCTCATTCGTAATCCAGGGATCTACTATGACGCCGATAAGGTCGAGGGATGGGTTAAGTTCTGCGAGAAGGAACTCACCCTGACCGACGGATCTCCGGTTCATCTTCTCGATAGTTTCAAGCTCTGGGGCGAGCAGATATTTGGTTGGTACTACTTCGTCGAACGATCGGTCTATATTCCGAATCCTCATGGAGGTCCGGGTCGATACGAGAATCGTCGGATCTGCAAACGTCTGATCAACAAACTATATTTGATCGTCGCCCGTGGCGCCGCCAAGACCATGTTCGCCGAATTCATCCAGGCATATTTCCTTATCATGGATACATCGACGACTTCGCAGATCGTTGTGGCCCCGACCATGAAGCAGGCCGAGGAAACCATGATACCATTCCGTACTGCAATCATTCGATCTCCCGGTCCACTCATCAAGTTCCTTTCCGAAGGCTCGCTTCCCGGTAACGGACCGAAATCTACTCAGGCCAAGCTCGCCTCGACCAAGAAGGGTGTGGAGAATTTCCTCACAGGTTCGCTTCTTAAGGTTCGTCCGATGTCAATTGACAAGCTCCAGGGCCTTCGTCCCAAGGTATCGACAGTTGACGAATGGTTGTCCGGTGATATTCGCGAGGATGTGATCGGCGCCATCGAACAGGGCGCGTCAAAGCTGGACGACTATCTCATCGTGGCCACCTCTTCCGAGGGCACCGTCCGAAACTCGGTCGGCGATACCATCAAAATGGAGTTGATGGACATTCTCAAAGGAGAATACGTCAATCCTCATGTCTCCATATTCTATTATCGGCTTGACGATGTCAAGGAAGTCTCCAATCCGGACATGTGGATCAAGGCAAATCCCAATCTTGGGCAAACGGTTACCTATGAAACCTATCAGCTCGACGTCGAACGCGCCGAGAAGGCTCCCGCCACCCGCAATGACATTCTGGCGAAGCGATTCGGCATCCCGATGGAGGGCTACACCTACTTCTTCACCTTCGAGGAGACGCTTCCCCATCGGAAGAAGGACTTCTGGGGCATGCCGTGTGCGCTCGGTGCCGATCTGTCCCAAGGCGACGACTTCTGCTCGTTCACGTTCCTGTTTCCCCTGTCCGACGAGACATTCGGCGTCAAGACGAGGAACTATATTTCAGCCTATACCATGCAGCATCTTCCTTCGGCGGCTCGTCAGAAGTACGAGAATTTCCTGAACGAGGGATCATTGTTCGTCATGGATGGTACGGTGCTCGATATGGTGCAGGTGTATGAGGATCTCGACAAGTACATCACCGAGTCGGAGTATGATGTGCGATGCCTCGGTTACGATCCGTACAACGCCAAGGACTTCGTCGCGCGGTATACCATGGATTACGGCGAGTTCGGCATCGAGAAAGTGATTCAGGGTGCCAAGACCGAATCCGTTCCATTGGGCGAATTGAAGAAGCTGGCCGAGGATCGTCGTCTGCTCTTCGACGAGGAACTCATGTCGTTCACAATGGGCAACTGCATCGTCCTTCAGGACACGAACAACAACAAGAAGCTGTACAAGGCTAAGCGCGAGGACAAGATCGACGCCGTTGCGGCCATGATGGACGCGTTCGTCGCATACAAGAACAATCGCGACCTCTTCGACTGATTGGAGATTCAAAATGGTGGATTTTTCCGATAAGCAACTTGACGCCGAGGACATGCTTCCAGAGAATTGGAGAACTTCGATGAATCATAGCGATGAGCTCTATCACTTCGGCGTAAAGGGCATGAAGTGGGGTGTCCGCAAGAAACGTGACAAGCCCAGTAAGGCGCAGCTTAACAAGCCGAATGCTGATTACACTTCCAGACAGCGTATAACGGATCGAGCCAGTTACGGCAAGAAAGGCGTTGAGCGCATCAATCGCCGTATGAATAAAGGCAAATCCCATTTTCGGGCATCTACGACTGAGATGATCCAAAGGGCCACAAAGCAAACAGTTGCGTCTTTGGCTGTGGATGGTTTAGCGATTGCATCAACTAGAGAAGGTCAAGCCTTTATGAAAGCAAGTGTTGGAGCTCTTAAGAATGCAATCGGGCATAGCGCCCCATATATAAATTATCTGAGGGCTCGGTATGGGGCTGGATATTCATGGGCTTCTCCGGCTAACGAGGCTTTGAAAGCGATTGGCAATAAGATCATTATCGATAGTGTGACAACGATATAGGAGTAATCATGACCGATGAATTGTGGCATTATGGCGTCAAAGGCATGAAGTGGGGGCGTTCGACGAGCCGAACACAAGGCCCGTAAGCAGGCCCGCAAAGATGCCCAGGAAACCGCCCGTTCCAAGATGTATTACGGTGAAGGAGCCGGCGTTCGCCGACGCAACATTAATTCCGTGGTTAGGCAGCGTTCAAAAGATCCAACCTACAAGAAGGCCTTCGACGAAGAGTACGCCAAACAGGATATGGGCAAGGCTCGTCGTGATGCCGAACGGCAACGCAAGACTACTGATCGTGTCGAACCGATTAAGACCGGAATCGGCCGTGGTGCGAAGAAGGCTATTCGCGCAGGAACCAAGGCTGTAACGTTCGCTGCGACGACCGCCGCAGGTGTGGCCGCTTCATACTATATTAGTCATCCTAATGAGGCTAAGGCCATGGTCAACAAGATCGTCAGTAAAGCATCAAGTGGTATCAATAAAGCACGTAATGTGGCAAGAGGTGCCCAGTTCCTTCGCAAGATGGGTCTGTGATGCGATCCTATCACGAGCTCATCCGGTATTCGGATTTTCTTGACCGGTTCCATTATCTGCAATGTAACGGATCCGTCGGGAGACCGACATTCGGTTCCGAACGCTGGATGAATCAGCGGTTCTATCGATCGCCCGAGTGGAAACACGTTCGCGATTTGGTGATTGCTCGAGACAACGGTTTCGATCTCGGGTGCCCCGATCATCCCATTGCCGGAAAGATCATGATCCATCACATCGAGCCGTTGACTCCAGATTTCATCGAACACGGCGACGATTTGCTGCTCGATCCGGACAATTTGGTCAGTTGTTCGTTAGTGACGCATAACGATCTGCACTTCGGAACCGACAAACGGGCTCGTCCATTGGTCGAACGGAAACCCAATGACACATGTCCATGGAGGTAACTTCAAAATGGTGGATTTTTATCAGATTGGAGGACCGTGATGAATGAAAGTATTCTTAAGTCGATTAAAAAGGCGATTGGGCTGGATCCTGATTCATCCGATTTCGATGACGATCTTGTCGTATTCATCAATTCCGCGTTCTTCAATCTCAGACAATTGGGAGTTGGTCCCTCAGAGGGATATTCGATCACTGGAATCGAAGACACGTGGAGCGAATTCACTGATGACGATCAACTTCTTACTGGCGTAAAGCCGTATATTCAACAGAAGGTTCGACTTCAGTTCGATCCGCCGACCAATTCATTCCTTGAGCAATCGATCCGGAAGAACATCGAGGAGTATGAATGGCGTCTCAACATCCAAGGGGAAGGAGGTTTCAATGAATGAGCTCTATCATTTCGGTGTCAAAGGCATGAAGTGGGGCGTCCGTAAGGATCGTAAGCGATCCGTGAGTTCCAAACGTTCCAAATCGGACAGCAAGGATTATACGGAAAGCCGAGACCTTCTCAAGAAGTCCCAGAACAAGTTGTCCAACGCCGAGATCCGTAAGATCAATGAACGACTCAATCTCGAACAACAGTATTCGAATCTGACGACAATTCAGAAGCAGAAAGGCAATCGGTTTATCGACAAGGTTAGCAACCAGATGAAGCAGACCGCGGCCAACGAGGTGTCGAAGCAGTTGATGAATGCGGGGAAGATTATCCTCGGAGTCGGAATGGCCTATGCGGCCAGCAGGGCCCGTGGGAACGGACAGTCACATTCATTCGACTTCGCTCGCAGGCAGATCGGTCGGTGATGCCTAATGAATGTCGTTACCGATGCATTGGCGCACGCATGGAACGCGTTCGTCAATCCGTCCTCCGATTTCCAGTTGTCCGTAGGATATTCCTCAGCGCGTCGTCCGGATACGCGGGTCTTCACCCGAGGAGTCGATCGATCGATCATATCCTCGCTGTACAACCGCATCGCCATCGACGTGAGCGCCATCGAGATCCGGCATTGCCGTATCGACAAGACGACGCAGCAATATCTGGAGACGATCGACGACGGGCTCAATCAGTGTCTGAACATCGAGGCCAATATCGACCAATCAGGCCGTGATTTTATCATGGATGTCGTGATGACCATGTGCGATGACGGGGCCGCGGCCCTGGTGCCGATTGACACCACGGTGAATCCGATGAATTCGAATTCGTTCGATATTCAGACCATGCGCATCGGTCGTGTTGTTGAATGGTATCCTCGGGCCGTTAAACTTTCGGTCTATAATGATGCTCCGAACGCCGGCCAGCGCGAAGAGATCGTCATGCCGAAGCGCAAGGTGGCGATCGTCCAGAACCCGCTCTATCAGGTGATGAACGAGCCGAACTCTACCTTGCAGCGTCTGATCCGAAAGCTCAATCAGCTCGATACCATTGACGACAAGGCCGCGTCCGGCAAACTCGATCTTATCATCCAGTTCCCGTACCAGATCCGCACGGAGGAGAAGAAGCGACAGGCCGAAATCAGGCGACAGCAGCTTGAGGATCAGCTTAAGGACTCCGCTTATGGTGTGGCCTACACCGACGGTTCCGAGAAGGTCACCCAGCTCAACCGAAGTCTCGACAATCACATGCTTCAGCAGATCCAGAATCTGACGACCCAGCTCTATGGTCAGCTTGGCCTTTCCGAGGCCGTGGTGAACGGCACCGCCTCTCAGGAGGAGATGCTCAACTACCACAACCGCACCTTGGAGCCGATGATCTCGGCCATCTGTGACGCGCTGAAGCGAACCTTTCTGACCAAAACCGCCCGAAGTCAAGGACAGAGCATCGAGTTCTTCCGCGATCCGTTCAGGTTGGTTCCGGTCACCGATCTGGCGAACATCGCCGCGGCATTCACGTCGAACGAGATCATGTCGTCGAACGAGTTCCGTTCGATCCTTGGTTTCGCCCGTTCCGAAGAACCTCAGGCGGATCAGTTGCGCAACGCCAACATCAACCCGCTCGGCACCGACGTGACCGCGCAGCAGCCGGAATCCACAGAAGAACCAACCCAAGATTCAGCACAGCCTTCCATTCAGGATGTGCTGAACACCCCAATGGAAGGAGACAGTCAAAATGGGGTATGATTTCAGTGGTTACGCCACGCGGAACAACATCCGTTGCTCCGACGGGCGAACTATTCTGAAGGACGCCTTCGCCGATCAGGACGGTCAGAAGGTGCCGCTGGTCTACCAGCACAACCATAGCGACATCGATAACGTGCTCGGCCATGCCGTACTGGAGAACCGTGAGGATGGCGTCTACTGCTATGGTACGTTTAACAGCACACCGATGGGTCGCGACGCCAAAGAACTCGTCAAGCACGGTGACATCACCGCACTGTCGATCTACGCGAACCATCTGACCGAACGCAACAAGAACGTCATGCACGGTAACATCCGCGAGGTGAGTCTAGTCCTTGCCGGCGCCAATCCCGGCGCCTACATCGACAATGTCACACTTCAGCATTCGGATGGCACGCAGGATCTTCTGGATGACGAGGCCGTGATCTACTCCGGCGAGGAGATCGTGCTTGAGCATGGTGATGAGGAAAGCGAGGATGACATGCAGCATGCCGACGATTCCAAAACGTCGACCGCCAAGACTGAGGACGATTCGTCCGAGAAAGCGTCGGACAAAACGGTCCAGCAGGTCTGGGACACTTTTACCGACAAGCAGAAGGACGCTGTATATGCTCTTATCGGCGCGGCCATTGGTGGTGCCGAGGAGAGCGTTGCACAGTCCGATATTTCGCATGCCGATGACGAGTCTGACGATTCGTCTTCCGGCGAGACCGTTCAGGATGTCTTCGACACGCTGAACGAGGAACAGAAGAATGTCGCCTATGCTCTGATCGGCCTCGCCGTGGAGCAGGGTGATTCCGACACTGAGGACAGTGACGGAGAGAACAACAATAGCGCCTCCCATTCGGAGGAAGAAGGAGATATTATGCATATGAACGCCTTCGAACAGGCCGGTGCCGAGGATGAAGCTCCGGTCCTGTCCCACGACGACATGAAGGAATTCCTTACCGAGGCCAAGGACTACGGCTCGTTCCGTGATTATTCCGAGAAGTGGATGCAGCACACTGGCCAGAACTATGGCATCGAGAACATCGAAGTGCTCTTCCCGGATGCACGTCAGGTCGGCGACGAGCCGTACCTGTACAAGCGCGACACCGACTGGGTCGACGTCGTGCTCAACGGCACCCGTCACACCCCGTTCACCCGTATCAAGACCTCGTACGCGGATCTGACCGAGGATGAGGCTCGTGCGAAGGGCTTTACGCTTGACCGCAGGAACAACAAGCGCAAGATGGACGAGGTCTTCAAGGTCTACAAGCGTGTGACCACCCCGCAGACGATCTACAAGAAGCAGCGTCTGGATCGTGACGACGAGATCGACATCACCGATTTCAATGTGGTCAACTTCCTGTGGAACGAGATGAAGGTCATGATCCGCGAGGAGATGGCTCGTGATATTCTCATCGGCGACGGCCGCGCCGCCTCCGCCGAGGATCATGTGAATACCGAGAACGTCCGTCCGATCGTCGGTGATGACGATCTGTATGTCATCTACAACGATGGTGCCAATCCGGCCACTGATCCGACTGCATTCGTCGATCGTGCCCGTAAGGCGAAGGTGGGCTATATGGGCTCCGGCATGCCGACCCTGTTCCTGTCCCCGAGCCTGCATGGCGAGCTCATGGTGCAGCGCGACAAGGTCGGTCGTCGCCTGTACGACACCGACGCCTCGCTGGCCGCGGCCATGGGTGTTTCCGCCATCGTCGAGGTCCCCGTGCTTGAAGGCTTCGAGATGACCGAGGAGAGCAAGGTTGTTGATGGCGTGATGGTGAATCTGCGTGATTACACCATCGGCACCGATCGCGGCGGCGAGCTGACCCAGTTCTCCGACTTCGACATCGACTATAACCAGCATAAGTACCTGATCGAGGCCCGCCTGTCCGGTGCCTTGACCATGCCCAAGTCTGCGATTGTTCTGACCCACCCAAAAGCGTGAGCCCGTCGGGTCCGACCGTTCTGGTCGAGCCTGTGGCGGGCACCGAGACCAAGTATGGTAAGAAGGTCTCCGATCTTCAGGATGATGTTGTCATCAACACCAATCGGAAGATCGATGGCACGCTCCATTACGTGACCGGATATACCGAATTCAATAGCTCCGAGCCAACCGAGCAGGAAGGTAATTATCTGGCGTTGGACTTCGCCGATAACTGGCTCGGCGATACCGATCCGACGACGTTCACGGTCGAGCTCAAGGGCGGAAAGAAGGGTTCTGTAACTCTGACCGATGGTGATGCGTTCTGTGTATTCCGCGTGACCAATCCTAATACTCAGAGCATCGAGGTGGTATCCACCGATTCCACCGGAACGACCACGGTCAGGTATTCTCTGAAGGGTCTTACCTTGGAGCCCAAGAAGTGACGCGGCCATGGCGAGGTTCTGCGGAAAGATAGGATATTCCCGTCAACAGGTGGAGACCTCGCCTGGCGTCTACGAGGATCGGATCAATGAGCGGACATATTATGGTGATGTGACGAGGAACACCCGTCGTCTTGAGGGTTCCGACTCTGTCAACATGGATATTCTCGCGAACAACACGATCTCGATCCTTGCCGACGCGTATGCCTATGACCATTTCTTCGATATGAAGTACGTATGGTGGATGGGGACCCGCTGGATCATCACCAATGTCGAGGTCCAGCGGCCCCGTCTCATCCTTACCCTTGGAGGCGTATACAACGATGGGGACGAGGCTGCAACTCCATGATATTCTGGTGGGGATCATGACCGATACCGATCCATCCTATGCAACCGGTCATGTATATTTTCAACCCCCGTCGAATATCCAGATGAAGTATCCGTGTATTGTGTATGAACGGGACACCGGCGATACGCAATTCGCGGATAACAATCCATATATTTTCAAACTCCGGTATCAGATCACCGTGATCGATAGAAATCCGGATAGTCCGATACCGGCGAAGATCGCCGAGCTTCCGATGTGCACGATGGATCGGCATTTCGTAAGCGGCAATCTTCACCACGACGTGTTCAACTGCTATTTTTAAGGAGCTAGAATGGTAGCACTTACTTGGGATAATACCGGCAAGCGCCAGTATGAGATGGGTACGGACCATGGCGTATTGTACCCGATGGAGACCGGTGGCACTTATGGCACCGGCGTGGCTTGGAACGGCCTGACCGCCGTCACCGAGTCCCCTGATGGCGCCGAGGCAAACGACATGTACGCCGACAACATCAAGTATGCCTCGCTGCGTTCCGCCGAGACGTTTGGTGCGACGATCGAGGCCTATATCTTCCCTGACGAGTTCATTCCGTGCGATGGCGGCGCCGAGGTCGCTGATGGAGTGGTCTTCGGCCAGCAGTCGAGGAGCAAGTTCGGTTTCTCGTACCGCACCCAGATCGGCAACGACGTCAGTCAGAATGCCGGCTACAAGCTGCATCTGGTGTATGGCGCGACCGCCTCCCCGTCGGAGAAGTCGTATGAGACCATCAACGACTCCCCCGAGGGTATGACCTTCAGCTGGGAGATCGATACCGATCCGGTCTCCGTGGAAGGCCATCCGGAACTCAAGCCGGTGGCGTCGATCACCATTGATTCGACCAAGGTCGATAAGGAAAAGCTCACCGCGCTTGAGAAGAAGCTGTATGGCGACACTACCGGCGAGCCGACCCTGCCCCTTCCGGGTGAGGTCTATACCATGATGCGGGCAGAGATGTAACGGAAGTGAGATGTGCGAATGCTCGAATTGACGGTTGAAGGTGAACTCTACGACGAGTCGGAGAACGAATTCATCACTGTAGAACCGCGAATCGTTCGATTCGAGCATTCGCTTCTTTCCGTTTCAAAATGGGAGTCGATCTGGAGAAAACCGTTCCTTGACGACGAATCCAAAAGCATCAAGGAAACGCGGTCATATGTTCGTTGTATGGCGATCGATGATATTTCGGATACCGAACTCGATCTGATCATGCTCAATCATTTTTCCGAACTTAATCATTACATCGAATCGTCGCAAACGGCGACCACGATCAATCACATGTCCAAAGGGCGTCGTTCATCATCCAAGGTGACGTCCGAACTTATCTATTATTGGATGTTTTCCGCTGGAATACCCGCGCAACCATGCGAGACGTGGCATCTCAGCCGTCTTATCGCCCTGATTGAGATATTCGGCGTCAAGAACTCGCCGAAAAAGAAAATGGCAAAGTCTGATGTTTCGAGGATGTATAGGGAGATGAATGCCCGACGTCGAGCAGAGACTGGGAGCAAGGGATGAAAGGAATACTCATGGCATTGAATGGTATTGATATTGCCAGCTATCAGGCTGGTCTTGATTTTTCTAAGGTTCCTTGTGATTTTGCCATCATCAAGGCGACACAGGGCACCGGTTACACCAACCCGGATTGTGTCCGAGCGGTTGAACAGGCCATGTCTCTCGGTAAGGGAGTTGGCGTCTATCATTATATTTCCGGCGGAAATGCAGTCGCCGAAGCAAATTTCTTCATTAATTCGATCCTTAACTGGATCAGCAAGGTGATGATCTGTCTTGACTGGGAATTCGACCAGAATTCGGCATGGGGCAATGAGTCCTATCTCGAGCAGGTGATCAATCAGGTTATCGCACGAACCGGTGTTCCTCCGATGATCTATGCGCCGGCATCCCGTTACAATCAGGTCGCTGAGGTCGCCAAACGTCATAACTGCGGCCTGTGGATCGCGCAGTACGCCGACACGAATCCGACCGGGTATCAGAACACGCCATGGAACGAAGGTGCTTATACCTGTGCCATCCGTCAGTATTCGCCCGCTGGTCGATTGAACGGTTGGAACGGCGATCTTGATCTTGATAAGTTCTACGGATCTCTTGACGACTTCAAGAAGTATTATGGGAAGTCCTCTTCGAAGCCTTCGAAGCCGTCCGTTCCATCCTCTTCCGCTCCTTCGGGAACCACGCTTCAGCTGGCGACGTGGACGATGGAAGGCAAGTATGGCAATGGTGCGGATCGTAAGAAGAATCTCGGATCCCGATACGATGAGGTGCAGAACTTCATCAATCACATCACTTCCGCCGATGTCAACACCCTTGCGAAGGAAGTTTGGAGCGGCAAGTACGGCGATGGCAATACCCGTAAGGTCGTGCTCGGAAGTCGATATGATGAAGTGCAGAAGATCGTGAATGGTAATGGTGTCACCAGGTATACTGTTCGGCCTAACGACACGCTTGGTGCCATCGCGCAGCGGTATGGTACCACGGTCAACCAGCTCGTGGCATGGAACAACATCGCCAATCCCAATCTCATTTACGTCGGTCAAACCATTCGAGTCAAGTAGGTCAAAATGAGGGTGAATTTCGAAGTGTCTGGCGGTTTCACGAAGACCGAGCGGTTTCTCAACCGCATGAAGCGTCGTGAATACCTGAACGTGCTCGATGAGTTCGGCCGTGACGGCGTTCAGGCACTTCGAAACGCCACCCCGGTCGATTCCGGTGCCACGGCCGAGGCGTGGGATTACGAGATCAAACGCACCCGTAATTACACCGAGATCGTCTGGACCAATTCCAATATCAACGACGGCGTACCGATTGCCGTCATCCTCCAGTACGGTCACGGCACCGGTACCGGAGGCTATGTTCAGGGTCGTGATTATATTAATCCGGCGATCCGACCCGTATTCGATAAGATAGCCGAGAAGGCTTGGAAGGTGGTGACTTCTGCATGAGCAGCATCGACGAACGCGTCGTAAAGATGCGTCTTGATAACAGCCAGTTCGAGCAGGGTATCAACAAGACCTCCGGTCTTCTCAGCAAACTTAAGCAGGCATTAAACCTCGACAAGTCGGTCGAATCGATCAACAACGTCGATAAGGCCGTAAGCGGCGTCAGCTTCAATCCACTGACCTCCGGTCTTCAAGGAGTCCAGTCCGGCTTTAATGCCATGGGCGCCGTGGCGTTCTCCGTGCTCAACCGCATGACCAATGCGGCCATTGATGCCGGGAAGAGCATTACCAATGCCTTGACCGCTTCGGTCCGTGACGGTTTCGCCGAGTACGAGACCCAGATGAACGCCGTGCAGACGATTCTGGCGAATACCCAGTCAAAAGGATCGACGATCGACGACGTAAATTCAGCACTCGACACGCTGAACACCTATGCCGACAAGACCATCTATAACTTCACCGAGATGACGAGGAACATCGGTACCTTCACGGCTGCCGGTGTTGATCTTCAGACATCGGTGGATTCGATCAAGGGTATCGCCAACCTTGCGGCTGTTTCCGGTTCGAGTTCCGCTCAGGCCTCTCAGGCCATGTATCAGCTGTCCCAGGCGATCGCCGCGGGAAAGGTCCAGCTTATGGACTGGAACTCGGTGGTCAACGCCGGTATGGGTGGTGAGGTCTTCCAGAACGCCCTGAAGCGCACTGCCGAGCACTTCGGCACCAACGTCGACGGTATGATCAAGAAGTACGGATCATTCCGAGAATCGCTGACCAAGGGCGAATGGCTCACTACCGATGTCCTTACGGAGACGTTGAAGCAGCTTTCCGGAGCATATACCGAAGCCGATCTTGTTTCTCAGGGTTACACCGAGGAACAGGCCAAGCAAATCGTCCAGTTGGCCAATACGGCCGAAGGCGCCGCAACCGACGTCAAGACATTCTCTCAGTTGATCGATACGACAAAAGAAGCATTGGGGTCTGGTTGGACTAATACTTTCGAAATCATATTCGGCGACTTCGAAGAAGCCAAGGAACTATGGTCTAGTGTTGCCAATGTTATTTCCGATGTCGTCAATCGATCGTCAGAATCGAGAAACAACCTTCTTCAGGGATGGAAGGATCTCGGCGGAAGAACCGAACTGATCAAAGGCCTGTCCAACGTTTTTAAATCCCTCGGTAAGGTGGTATCGACCGTCGGTAACGCGTTTCGGAAGGTGTTTCCTCCGACAACGTCTCGGCAACTTATGGATATTACCGAGGCGTTCACTTCGTTTACGGAAAGCCTCATTCCTTCTGAATCGACGCTAAACAAGATCGGTCGAGTCGCTGAAGGTGTCTTCTCCGTCTTTGATATCGGCGTGCGGGCCGTTAAAGCCGTCGGAACTGCTTTCGCCACGGCATTCGGATCCGACAGCATGGGCGGTTTGTTCGACAATCTGCTCGATATCGCCGCCGGATTCGGGGATTGGCTTGTCGGACTTGATAATTCGATCAAGCAGTTCGGCGTATTCGAGGGTGCGGCCAAGGCGGTCGGTTCCGCCATCAGCGGTGTGCTCGGTCTGTTCAGTTCCTTTACCGGTGGAATCTCCTCGATGGGATCGGCCGTCAGATCGATCGCTTCGACCGTCGGCGACGTGCTCGGTGGAGCATTCGAGCGAGTCAAGAACGTCATCAGTGATGTCTTGACGTGGATCACCGACAACATCTCCGGTGGTGATATTTTCGCTGGCCTCGCCGGAGGTGGCATCTTCCTGGCCGCACAGAAGATCGGCGGGGCGTTCGATAAGATCAAGGAGGTCTTTGAGGACCTCTTCGGTAACGGGGCTGAAAAGCTCAAGAAGGGTGCTGGCGTATTCGATGAGATCCTAGGTGGTCTTCAAGAATCGTTGAACGCATTCACGGGAAGCGTCAAGGCGTTCACTCTTGTAGAGATCGCCGGATCCATCGCGCTGCTTGTTAACTCGATGGAGAAGATCGCTGCCCTCAATGGTGGTGAAGTCGTTGGCGGCGTTTCGGCCATCGGCGGCATGATGACCGAGCTTAACATCAGTCTTAAATCGATCACGAAGACGATAAAGGGCGTTAAGACCACCGATCTCATCAAGACCGGTGCGGCCCTCATAGAATTCGCGAAGGCTGTGGACATGTTGGCCGACGCCATGTCCACGATCGGTAATCTCAAGTGGGACGAGATCGCCAAGGGCCTCACCGGCATGGGCGGCGCCATGGGGGAGCTCGTCGCTGCCGCCAAGGGTCTGAGCTACGCCAAGGTCGACCTCAAGACGGCAGGCTCGCTTATCGCCATGGCCCAAGCGGTCAAAATGGTGGCAGATCCGCTCAAGAAGCTCGGTAACATGAGCTGGGATCAGGTCGGCAAGGGCCTATCTGCCATGGGCGGCGCCCTGACGGAGATGGGTACGGTCACTGGTCTTCTCGGCCGATTCGGCAAGCACAACATTTCCGCTGCCGTCAGCATGGTCATTACGGCCAAATCCCTTGGTGATATCGCAGATGCATTCGGGTCGTTCTCCAGCTATGACTGGGGCGAGATCGGACGTGGTCTTACCGCCATGGGCGGCGCTTTGGGCGAAGTCGGGCTCGTTACCGGCGCCTTGGGCAAGATTGCAGGATTCTCTGGAATTCTAGGTAGCGGTTCCATTTTCATTACAGTGCAGTCCCTTGGTGATATTGCCAAAGTATTCGGTGAATTCACTCAATACGACTGGGGCGAAATCGGACGTGGTCTGACGGCCATGGGTGGTGCTCTCGGCGAGGTTGGACTCGTCACTGGAGCCCTTGGAAAGCTCGCGGGCTTCTCAGGCATCATCGGTGGCGGATCGATCCTTATCACTGCTCGGGGTCTTGGTGACATCGCATCGGCGTTCGGATCGTTCACTCAATACGACTGGGGCGAGATCGGACGCGGTCTTACCGCCATGGGCGGTGCTTTGGCTGAAGTTGGCGTCATATCCGGCGCTTTGGGTAAACTCGCGAGTTTGTCCGGAATCATCGGATCTGGCTCCATAGTTCTTACTGCTCAGGGTCTTGGGGATATCGCCAAGGCGTTCAATTCATTCTCTCGGTATAGCTGGGATGAGATCGGACGCGGCCTGGTTGCCATGGGCGGTGCTCTTGGCGAAGTCGGGCTCGTTAGCGGTGCATTGGGTAAACTCGCGGGTTTGTCTGGAATCATCGGATCTGGCTCCATAGTTCTTGCTGTTCAGGGTCTTGATGAGATCGCCAAGGCATTCGGATCGTTCACTCAGTATAATTGGGACGAAATCGGACGCGGCCTCGTCGCCATGGGCGGTGCCATGGGCGAGGTCGCCGTCATATCCGGAGCGACAGGTGCCCTGACCGGAATTGCCGGTCTGATGGGTGCCGGCACGATTACACTCGCTTCGCAGGGCCTGATCGATCTGGCGACCGCATTCGGTAAGTTCGCCGAATTCAATTGGGATGAGATTGGGCGCGGCCTCGCCGCCATGGCCGGTGCCTTGGGCGCAACAGCCCTTGGTTCATTGCTGAATACACTTTCCGGTCTCGGCGCAGGAGCCATATCCAAGGTTGCCGTTCCGCTTGGTCAGTTGGCCGATTCGGTCAAGAAATGGTCTGGGGTTACCGTTCCAGGTGATTTGGCGACGAGTCTTGGAGCATTGGCATCCGGGGTCATGAAATTCACGCTCGGCGGTATTGGAGCAGGAGCGTTGTCGACCGCAGCCCCGGGCATGGTCCAGATGGCCAACGCGGTCGCGAAGTGGTCGACCATCAAATTCCCTTCTGAGATCGAAGGGAATCTCAAAGCTCTCGCGAACGGTGTGAAGGCGTTCACGTTCGCTTTCGCCGGTGGATGGTCGATGGACGCGGTTGTTGGCCCCTTGGGA
>PPYF01370261.1_pt1 | contig 52008 bp, 69 predicted proteins | sample 1559871 | NCBI WGS metagenome assembly PPYF01 (sample SAMN08240021, study PRJNA423297) | Human gut metagenome, whole genome shotgun sequencing project.
ACCAGCGTGGCACGCTGTTTGATTATGAAGTAAAAGAATATTTGCTTGAGAAATACAATTATAGCTGCGTCTATTGTGGGGCGAAGAATGTGCCATTTGAAAAAGAGCATGTTATCCCACGCAGCCGTGGAGGAAGTAACAGAATAAGCAATCTGGTGTTATCCTGCAGGTCATGTAATGAGAAAAAAGATAACTTGCCAATAGAGGAATTTTTAAAGGATAACCCGGCATTATTGAAAAAGATAAAAGCACAGTTAAAAAGCTCGTTAAAAGATGCTGCAGCGGTCAATATAACCCGAAAACAAATCGTAAAAGAATTGTCTGCTTTAAATGTGCCTGTTCTGACAGGAACAGGGGCAGAAACGAAGTATAACAGAGTAAGCCAAGGATATCCTAAAGAACATTATATAGATGCGTTGTGCGCAGGCACAACGGGAGCGAAGTTGTATATACCGTGTAAGTTAAGACCATTATTGATAAAAAAGGAAAGAAGAAATAACAGGCAGATGTGTCTGGTAGATAAATATGGTTTTCCGCGAGGAAAAGCGAAAGGGAGCAAGGTAGTGAAAGGATTTAAAACAGGCGATATAGTAAAAGCCGTTGTGTTGAAGGGAAAGAAAAAAGGAACGTATAAAGGAAAAGTAGCAGTAAGGTCAAGTGGAAGCTTCAACATAAACGTAAAACAGGGAAGAGTAGAAGGCATAGGCTGGAAGAACTGCGTTATGCTGCATCGTTTCGATGGGTATAGCTATACCTATTAGTTAATATGCATAGACCCCGCCCCAAGGGGCGAGGCTTCAGTTTTTTGGTGATTATATAGGTTTTGTTGTTTCTGGTAATGATAAAAGGGAAGTAAAATATTTTATTAATCAAAATAATGCTGAAAAAATAAAAGAAAAGAGAAAATTCAGTTGGATGGATAAGTTTAATTTATGTGCTCAATTTTTCTTTATATATATGTCTGTAAGTAATATAAGCAAAGATTTAAATTTAGGTATATCTTATTTATTGTTATTAATGTCAGTAATCTTGATTCGTTTAAATTGTTATTTATTTTTCCGTAATAGAAAAGAAAGAAAAAACATAGATGACTATTTAAACTCTATACCATTTGAGAAAAAAGAAAGTCATATTCAATTAGTTAAGGATTATCAGCATACAAATGTATAATACAATAATTAGTGGTAAGATAAAAAATATTGAGACTATTTTTTCTGAGAAAGAAAATAGTTCCACTCAAGTATATTCACTAATATCGCTAAACGATAATAAAAATTATAAAATTAAAGGAATAATCAAAGGATTCAGTAAAGGCGGAAATATATATTTAGTAAAGAGAAATAAGTATGCTAAATTTTATGATGTTATTAATAAAAAAACATTAAAAATAATGAAATTAGAAAGATTTATGTTTGGATCTATGGGAATAACCTGTGCGATAGGTCCGATATTAGTATTATATAATCTATTGATATATAAGATGGCATATCTATCATACCTCGTAAATGTAGGTGTTGATATGCTATTTCCTTTATTAGTTTTAACTTTTATGCCTATATTCTTTTTAGTTAACCTGCCAAGTAATAAAACTATAAGAGAAGCTAAAAATATTATAAATAAAGATGAAAGCTATGATATTAAAATAAATAAAGTCTATGATAAGGAAAGAAGATGAGTAATAAAATAATATCTGGACAAATTGAAAATATTGAATCCACTATTATAGGAAAGTCTGATCCTGATGATTATAATGTTGATATACAAACTTTCATCTATTTGATGCATAATAAAAAATATAAAGTAAAAGGAAAAGTAAAAGACTTAAAAAAAGGAGATATAATATCATTAATAAAAGAAGATGAAGTATTATTTAATTATGATAATAAAGTAGAAAACTATTTAATTATAACGCCAAAAACAATGAAAAAGATAAAGAGAAAAAGATTATATTTAATACTAGCTTCATTTTTAACGGGAATCTATCCTATTAGTTATGGCATAACCTATTTGATAGATTTGTTTTTATATTCTGGAAATAGCATGTCATACTTTATAGAAACAAAAAATATAGTAATAGTTTCATATACGTTTTTTATGATGTTTGCATTCTTGATATCTAGCGTTGTTATTTTATTAAATATACCATCGAAAAAAATAATAAGGCAAGTCAATGATATAATAAAAGAAGAAGATTCATTAAAAACTATAAAAGAAAAAAACTTACAAAAAGTTAGTTAAAAATATAAGGAAGAAGCCTAGCAATATTTCTTACATCATCAATACCACGATGAGGAACACCAATAAACTTCATTTTATTCTGACCTAACGCTTTTCTAACGCCTACCTTCTTTTGAAGCTTGTTTTTAATGACATATTCAGCACTAAGATTAATATGTTCAAGTTTTAAGAAGGGGAATGATGTTTCACTAAGCTTATTATTTCTAATATCTTTACGAATCTGATTTGCATCAAATCCTCCCCAAGAACCCCATTGATTAACATTTTCATTAAACAAAAAGTCATCAAGAGCACTTAAGGCTTTTTCAAGAGAAATGCCGTTATTAACTTGTTCTTGTGTGATAGATGTTAATGAAGTGCAGAAAGGTGTAAGAGTTGGATGTATAATAGGTTTAATAAAACAGTTAAACTCATTATAAGTATTACCGTTTAAATCAGCAATAACGCAGCCAATTTCGATAATTTCCATTTCATGTCGGGGGATTATTTTACCTGTATCATCACAAGTACATTCTAAATCTATAATAGCTATTTTATCCATTTTATTTATATCCTTTTTTATTGTTATTTGTTTTATATTTTTCATGGCGCGATTTTATATAATTTAAAAATGAAAATCAAAGATTAAAAAGGAATAAAAAAACCTGCCGGAGCAGGTTTTTGATATAAGATATATGTGTCTTAAAATTTAGAGCGAGGTCTTTGATATTCATAGCCTTGCTGACTGTTAACATCAAGGCCAAGTCTTTCACTTTCAACTTTTCTTTCATTACGACGAACATAAAGATCATCCATAAATCCATCAATAGAGTGAGCGATATCTTTAGCAAGAGTTTTAGGATCTTTAGGCATTTGACCTTCAGTAAATAAAGAATATTTTTTAATAGCTTTACCAAGTTTTTCGTATTTTTCTTCAGCACTTAACCCAAATGCACCAGATTTTAAACCCGTCATGAATTTTTCTTGTTCAGCAGAAATTTCATCATGAGAAAGACCTTCTTTTTGTCCTTTTTTATTAATAAATTCCATATGTTCTGCTGCATCATTCATCAAAATACCATTAGCATAGCTGCTGATATTGTCACGGAATGCTTTATTCATATTAGCTTGAATAAAATCTTTGTAGTTATCATTTACACCAAGTTTAATTGATTGACCTACTTCAAGATTGCCTGTTACTTCTGCGACTCTTTCATTAGCATTTTCAATTGCGTTATGACGCAAATCATAACCAACTTCAAATTCAGCTTTAGGATGATAGATACTATCGGTAAGGTTACTAGCAGCATCAATAATTTTATCAAGCTCTACAACATTGAAGTTTGTTGTTTGAAGAAGAGAAATGAGAGGGTTTAAATTGTTATCGTAAACACGTCTATCACATACTACTCCATGAATACAGTCTTGCTGAATATCAACAAGTTTAACAATAACACCACTGTTAAGGCTATTAAGAAGTTCTACTGCTTGATCTACTTTATATTGTGTTGGTTCAGTTGCCATAATTATATGTTCCCTTTTAGTTTTAACATTATATATCTATTATAAAAAGTAAAAGGGAATAAGACAAGCATATTTGATATAAAATATCGAAATATTTTAAATATAAACTTTTCGACAATGTTCAAGCATTTCTCTCGCCATATTAGCGAAAGGAACATCATCTAGTTTATCCATAGAAATAATAGAAACTTCTTCTTCTGTTAAAGATTTTGCGTCTGATAAAGTTGAGAATGGAACAATAGATGTTAAAATAGAAACATAATAATATTCGTTATCAGAATAAGAGCCAACTTCTGCCCAAAAATCAGGGGGTATATCTAATCCTGTTTCTTCTTTGACTTCCCTACTTACACAAGCAGCAGCATCAATATCAAATTCTTCAAATTTTCCACCAATACCATTAAATAAGCCAGCCTGATCAGCAGGTTTTGTTTTCTTAATTAATAATACATTTTTAAAATCATCACTAAATATAAAACCTACTGTATATTTTTTCATGTTGTTCTCCAGATTACTTATTAATACTTATGATATCACAAACAGGTGAACTGCTTATATCTATCATAGGAAATTTTACTTTTTGATTACCATGTTTATAAGTGACTAATTTAATTTCATCATGTTTATCCCAATCAGAAGGAACACAATCCTCTTTTCCATTAAAAGCGATGGCATAACCTTTGTTCGTTTGAATATAAATAATATCTTTACTATCTGTTTGATTATGTGTTACATAGCCAATGTTGATTTGGCTTTTCTGAATATTTAAAGAAGGGTAAACCAGACCGAAAGTGAAAAAAATAACAGATAATACACCAATAAAAAAGGGAATCAAGAGCAATGATGAATAGATATAATTTTTTCTTTTTGCATTTCTAAATATAGAAACAATAATAAAAATAACCATTATAATGCTGAAAGTGAGTAAGCCTATAGCAATATTATCTAAAGAAAAGTTCATATTTTAATCCTGTTTAAACATAGTTGATTAATAATATACTATGTTTTGTTTGATTTCAAAACAAAAGCTAATTAAACTGCGAAAGTATTATAAATATATTGAAAATGCTTGATTCTATCAATAACATAAGTAATATTTTCTTCTGATAATTCTGTTTGCTTTAAAACACAATAATAAAACTCATCAGAAAATACATCTAAATCTCTATTATTAGGTATAGATTTTGAAAGGAGATCATTGACTACATCAGGTTGAGTATCAAAAATAATTATTGCTTCATCAAGGAGTTTTGTAGTAGCAACAGAGAAGTTATCATAAGCATATTCAGTTTCAAAGAATACTTCTTCAAGTGGAGTGCTGCTCTGCAATACTTCATCAAGAGAAACAACTCTAATCTTATTGTTTTTTATGTAATATTCAGAATCAGTCAAAGAATCCTGAAAACGTTGAAGTTTGAGAATTTCAGAAAACACAATAAAATCATTAAGACGTTCTTTATTTTTAATGCCAGAGGTGTTTTTAATAAAATAAAGCCCTAAATCAAGTATTATGTCAGTTCTCATATTTTTATCCTCAGTAAAATTGATAAAGACCAAATAGGACGGGTCCAATTCCCGGCGCATCGGTCTTTAAAAAGAACCTCTCTTAATGAGCATTATTAAGAGGCCAGAGAGGTGTAGTTGCTTTGATAATAACAATGAATGGTATTATTGTCAAAATATTTATGGTGGCAGGAAAACCACTTAAGGTGTCGAGCTATACTGTCCTGTCAGCATCATAAGCTCCAATCTCAACTTGAGTTCATCCTAATAAGGATTACTTTAGCGCATTAACGTCTTGCCACCACAAGACGAAATAAAAGCCCACTAACATTAAATAACATTGCATGTGTCATTGTGAATGATTATAATGTATTATAGACTAAAATACAACATAATTTTAAACACATTCTAACACAGCTTCCCATTTGAGGGTCTCACCTAAATAAGATTTTTCCCTTCTAATCTGTTTAGGTGTAGGTCGAGCACTATAAGGTCTAGATTTCTTATCCAAGATCATTTCAGCAACAGGCGGCTCATATATATCTACACGAGCATTATAAACAGTATATTCAGCCTTTACATACCAAAAACCTTTACGATAAATTACTTTAAAACCTAACTTAGAATCTGACATTAAATTTCCTTAATAATTATTTTTCAATTCTTACAACAACAACAGAAACACCAGTTCCAGCAAATAAGTCCTTCATTGAATCTGAGTATTCATGTTTTGCCCCTTTTATAATCTGTTTGTTTTTAAATGATCCCGGAAGAATAGCAACTAATACTCCATTATTATTTAACAGGGAGAAAGCCATTTTAGTATGAAGTTCTGCACGACCATCACTAAATGGAGGATTCATAACAACTCTATCAAATCGCTCACTAGTTTTTGATGCCCATTGAACAAAATCATCATTAATAACCTGATTGAAGCCTTTGTTTTTTAAAATTTCTGTATTTAGTTTCGAAATCTCAACACATGTAGTTTGTTCAATTGGTAAAAACTTAGCAATACCTCCCTGACCAGCACTTGGCTCCAAGCACTTATGATCATCATCAATATCAGCCCAATCAACAACAAACTCTGCTAAAGGTGCCGGAGTAGGGTAATATTGGAATGTTTTAATATCTGGTAGATTGCCAGATAAAACAATTTCTTGAATTACTTTTTTAATATCATAATCAAATTCATACCAAACAGCCATATTGATTTGCTTACGTTCACCACCTAAGAATTCCAATATCTTATATACTTCCTTACTATCACTATCGCTCATAGTAGAAGGCACTCGTAAACTATTTTCATTATCTGTCCATCCACGATACTCTCTAAATCTATTACTTTCATTTCGGATAAGTGGAGGTTTATCAAGTGAGTTTAACCCTTTTATAATATTAAATGGTAATGTATGTAAATTTAATTCATATTTTTTGTCTTTATTTCTTATAGCTTCTTTGCGATCTCTATTTTTTTGAGGAATAGCAGTCGGATAAAGATGCGACAAAATAATATTAAGTTCTAAAGCAATATCAGGATGAACCTCAAGATGAACTGTTCCTTTTTTAAATGCTTTTATTTTAATGGCATTACCATCAAGAGAAATCCACTTACCAGAGTTATTGTAAGCATGGGCAAGTATGCTATATGTTGTTCCGTAGTCATATTCGCCACGTTTCATAATTCGCCCAACAACATCTCTCAAATCATCAATATAACCTTTTTGTTTATAATCAGGGGAATTATTGCCACTAAATACACCACCCATAATCATTCTTTTATAGAAACCTTCTGGACAATTAGTAACATGAACTTTAGAAAGGTTATTGAAAACGCCATCAACTTTTTCAGCGATAAAATCTGCACGAGAGTTTAGCAGAGACATAACAGTAGCTCTCACATTCTCTTGATTAAATTCAGGAGTTTGATGATTAGCTATTTGCTCATCCCATTCTTCTCGTCGTTTTTGAGGCATTAGTTTTCTAACATCTGTTAGCGTTAAAATACTATCCCAATATTTGTCATTTAGATCTTGAATAGCACCTTCTTTTTTGAAAAGAACTTCTGGTGAAATAGAACGATAAATACTATCTTTACTAGAATTACCATTAACGAAGTAATGAAAAACGGTTGAGAGTTCTCGAATTAGATTATCTGAAACACTCACAATTTTATTTTTATCATACTCATATCGTGCAATAACGTTATCAATTAAATCAACCGAAACGGGAGAAAAAAATTGATTAACAGTAATATCATCAATATCCATATCATTCCTTTAATTAAAATTTTTCAAAAGATTTAGTTTCTACTTCCATATATTCACCATGAGTATCACGGATAACTTTTAGAGCTTTAATCTTCCAAAACTTAATATCACTCATTTTTTCAACAAGATCAGGGCGGTTTTTAAATGTTTGTTCTAGTACTTGGCTTTTTTCGCCGTTTTCAAGTAAGTTTACAATTTCAATGTAAAATTTATAAGTATCAAGTTTAGAATAAGGAGCATAAACCCAAGGAAAAGTTTCTGCTTTTTCTTGATTGAAGAGATCAACATCAGGCTGAGAGCTTCCTTCCAGATAGTCAAAGTAATTATTTTCTACCCATTGTTTAAAAATATACCAACCAATGTTCAGTAAGTCTTCAAGAGAGTTAGCTAAATAATGAGAATCAGCATATTTATCTTTTTGAATTACCAGTTGTGGAAATTTAATTCTATCATTGTATGGAATCATTTTTTTACCTTTAATGTTTTTAAATATGACGTTATTATACATAAAATCATTATGCCATACAATAAAAAATCCTCTATAGGATAGAGGATTTTAGTTTTATTGGTTATTAGCAAATAATGTTATCTTTTCAGGGTCTTGATAACCAGAAGGCATGTTCACTACATACTCGCCTTTAACAACATCAACCTCTGGAGGCTTCCTGTATGCTTCAAAATACTTATATCCGGGTTGTAGTTGTTTCCAGAAAGCATAATGAGGAGAATTTTTATGTGAATTAAGGTTTTCATCTGTCATTCTAAAAGGGAAAATATCAATATTAATTGTTCTTTGTCCGTTTTTGAAAGAAGCTTGAACAAACTGATAAATTTCTTTAATATAATCATTTGTCATAGCATAACATCCAATAGATTGGCATCCACCATGTATCATAAGATATTTTCCAGTATAACCATGACTTCTATCAAAAGCGTTAGGGAAACCAATATTGATTGCTTTATAATAGCTACTGTTAGGCTGTAAGCTATTTAAGTTTGCTCTATAGAACCCTTCTGGACTTTTGTTATCTCCTGAATATTTTTTAGGACCTAAACCACCATTATAAGTACATATATTATAAACGTTAGCAAGATAATATTTTTCTCCCTGTTTTAAATACATTTCAAGAGAATGATCCTCTTTAAATATACGTATATAAACATCTGATCCTAATAATTTCTTATCTACCTTATCACCTCTAATGGCATGAGGTATGTATTGCCTCTTAGGTAAAGTTTCAGGAATAGGTATTAAAGAAATTTTATCTTTTTGTTTTTTATTTATTTCATCTTTTAATAAAACTTTAGGTTGCTGAACACTATTTATAGGAGCATCTTTTTTACTGGATTGAGTTACAGAAGGTGCTGGTAATAATTTAGTATCTTTTGCTTTCTGTTTTGCTTCTTCTTTATCAGCCTTGCTTGAGCTTGTATTATATTGAGCAAAGAAATTACTAATATTGCTTTCTAAATTAGCATCTTTATTATTATTAACTTTTAACTGATTATCATTTGTTTTATTATAATCAAAAAAATCATCTACATATTGCTCTGGTGTTTGATTATTACTAATTTCTTTTTTAATGGGTTTAGGTTTTTCTGTTTTTTTCTGAGTTTTTAAATATTCATCATAATCAACCATTTTAGCAACTGGTGTATTATCTTCAAAAGCAGAAGGTAATCTTATTTTTTTCTTTTCTTTTGGAATAGTTTCAGGAATAGGCTCAAGGACAATCTTATTATATTTAGGATCGTCAATTGGTTTAGTATCAATTTGAATAGATGTAGATAAAGGAGGAGTAACCGTCTTTTTTATTGGTGTTGAAACATCTATTTTAGGTGTAATTTTAGTTTCTATTTTTTGTGGAGGATTTGAAGGTGCGTCAGTCTCAAAAAGATCTTCATTATACGCATAACAATTACCCGCAAAAAAAGAAACAACAAGCGATAAGCTAATAACTGTTTTTTTAAATTTCATTTTTTCCTCGAAAAATAAGTCTATGTCGGAAGAATATAGGTTAAGTTTTAATATATTTCCAATTTATTTGTCTTTCATTGGTAATAAAAAAATAATAAAAGGTCAATAGTTATTTTAGGCTTTAGGTCCTTTTAAAAGTAGAGTTAATATTATTTTATGGTAGGTTATGGAAATTTAAGAATATATTTTATTGTAAGAAAAAAATATTTACATAAATATAAAAAAAGAGGGAAGTCCCTCTTTTTATTTTTATTTTAAATATGGATTTTTTTTATTAAGCTCGCCATAATAGTTTTTATCATTAAGTCGATTATCATCCACATATATTTCTTTACCAACTTCACTTTTACTAAGATCTGTTTGATTATTACTTTCAGTTAGTTTCTCGAATTCAGCCTTTATATTTTCCATAGAAGAACTCATGTCTGGAATATTAGGCTTTTCAACACGAACAATATCAAAAGTATTAGGATTAGTATCATTAACAAAAGTCGAATGTATAATACTTTTATAGGGTGAAAGTAATTGAACAAAACGTGTTTCCACACCAATGATTTTATTTAATACAGAGTTTATTTGATATGGATTATAAGACCATAAGGCTCCAATAATAGCAACAATTAAAATAAATCCGATTCCTAAAAACTTATTTTGTCTAGAAATAAGTAATGTTATATTAAGAACGATAGCAAAAAGGCTAAGTATAATAGCAATCGGTGTAATAATAACAGAAGATATAATATTACGAGAGTGCGGAAGATTATCAACGTTATTTATATTAAGAGACGCTTTATCTATTGAAGTCTGAATATGATTATCAATAAATGAAACCCAATGCTCTTTATCTAGATTTTCTGGTATATCAGCCAGAGTAAGTTGAGCCATTTTAATTTTATCATTTTTAGGAACTATAACAATTTTATGATAATCTATTTTAGGCGTATATTTTTCTTTGAACGCTGCAGTAAAACTGGCCTGATCTAAAGAAGGGGGAATACCAATTGTTTTAGTAAAGTTTTCAATATACTTATTTTTAAATGGTCCATTATAATTTTCAACTCTTCTTGATTCAATAACATATCTTTTATAATAGTCATAAATCATATCATCATTCAAAGAAGTATATTTAAGCTTATCATAAGCCTCATAAAGCGTTTTTTTATCTAGCTTGAACTCAACGGTAAAGAATTTTTTTGTTTGATTCTGAACGCTATCAGCAATGTTATCTTTACTTGCCAAAATACCAAGCATAGAGTTAATTACTTTATCATAAGTAGGTTCATCACCTTTAAATATTTTTTGTTCTACCTGACCATTAAGAGATAGATTTCTATAAACACCAAAAGTATAAGAATAGAACTTTTGCTGTGGTGTTAGATTATCAACAATTTTATTAAATATAATAGTTTCACCAATGTAAAAAGCGGAAGCAAAAAGAACAAAAAATATAGATGCTGCATATTTATTTATTTTGTTCAGAGCACTTAATAAAAGTTTAGTAATAAATAATGAGAACCCTATGGAAGAAAGGACTCTTCCAAGGGTTTCAAGTTTATTAAAAGTGCTGATTTCAGTGTTTTTAGAGTTAATAAAATCAATAAGGCCAAGGTTAAAAGTAATTTCCAAAAATATATAAACTAATGAAAATATAAAACCAAATATAGCCCATTTACTTTTAATATTTTGCATGAGATTTCCTCTTAATCCTTATATTCTTTTTCAACAAAAGCATTTGTAATTTCTGGTAAACCTTTATAATAATCTGATGAATCATTATTTTTATTTTCTTCAAAAATTAAATAGGCTGTTTTTCCTTCTTTATTTTCCAATAATGGATTAGCACCATTTTCTAGAAAATATCGAACAAAAGAACCTGCAAATGGACTATATTTAATTCTGCTAAAGTTTTGACTTTCATTAAACAAATTATGAAGAACGGTGTTTCCTTCTGAATCCTGAGAGTTAATATCGTATATACCACTATCTAAAATAATTTTCATCATTTTAATAGTTCCATTAATTTTAACTAGGGTATTTATCTCCCAATCATTATAATCAGATAAATCATATTTAGATAAATCAATGCCACCATTTTTAATCATTTCCATATTAAGTTTTGGAGCATTTGGATATTTTTTGGAAATATCTACATAATCTTTGAGATAATCAGCATAGTTTGCAAACAATCTATTCATGATAACATATCCGGGATTAGTTATACTCATAACAAGATTATCATAACCGGGAGATGTTGGATTTTTACTTGCTTCAATAATTGTATTTTGATATTCCTTGTCAAGAGGTGTTAAGATAGAGTCTTTTTTCTTATATCCAGAAATAAATTTTTCTAAAGCTTCAACTCTTAAACTTGGAGGTGTATTTGAATTTAATGCTACAATATAGTATTGTTGATATTGAGATTCAGGTAATTTAGAAGATAATAATTCATATAACGCTTTAGGTTTTTCTTGATATTTAAAATCACTATTATTTTTTAATTTATCGTTGTACTGAGAAACATCAGTAGAGTATTTAGAATCCAATTTTGCGGCAATAGTTAATAATGGAACCCCAATACATTCTGTAGGTAAGATTAAAAAAGTAGAGCCAGTGGAGGCTGAAATACGTAAAGTGCTGATATAATCTTTTTCATTTTTAGGAGCTGTTGGAATTTTAGTAACGCTCGCCATAGAAACCGCACACCATTCTTTATCTGAATTTTTATAAGAAAGAGCATAACCATCATCTAACCATTTTTTAACTAAATCATAATCACCAGATTTTACAGCATTCATAAATGCTAAAGGAGTGTTTTCCGATTTTATAGCTAAATCACCAATGCCAAGATATTCTGCTTGAGCATTATAGCTAAAAAGAGAACCTAAAAGAGCTATTGCTAAAATATTTTTTTTCATTTCTCATTCCTTTAATAATTAGTAAGTTATATATTACTTATATATAATCATATCATATTAAAAAAAAGCAATTATATTTAAGTATTTTCTTAAAATATAATAAAAAAGACAGATCGCTCTGTCTTTTTATTTATTGAATAGGTTAATAAGTATTAATCATTATAAGCTAAACTCATTGTTTTAAGTGTGCTAATAGCATTCATTACTTTTTTAGAATAACGCTTCTTTTTATCTTTAACAGAACCATTATAAGCTTGAAGAGCTAATACTGTATTTCCATTGTATTTATCAAGAAGTTCACCATATATTTCAGCACCTACATCAAGATTAGTGTGGATGTCATACATTGAGCCACCACTCTTTTTAACTCTTTTGATTTTTTCTGGATGTGCTCTTGGAAGAGCTTGTGTTAATCCAATAGCACCTGAACGGTTTTTAGCTTTAGGATTAAATCCAGATTCAACAGCCGTAATACCGATTAATATTTCAGGATCAATACCACGTTTTTTTCCAACATTGTAAGCTTCTTTTATAATTTTTTCTGCTGATTTTTTATCAACATTATATTTTTCTGTAACAGCGCCAGCTAAGCTTGCTTGTTTTACAGTCAAAGTTTTTTTAACATCTGTTTTTTTCACTAAATCAGATGTATCTTTATCCTTCTTTAATAAGAAACTTTGTTTTTGAGGAGCTTTACTCTTATTTTCTATAGTAAGAGGGTAAATCATGCTGCTATCATTAGAGCTAATTAATACTTTATTCTCAAACAGATTATTTTCAACAACTGCTGTTGCTATATTTTCTATGATATTATTGTTATTATTGCTTTTAAGGTGAATTTGAGAATTAATCTCTATAGGTTTATTTTCAAATTCTATCTGTTCATGATTAGCTGTATTACCCATAAACTTCTTTATATCTAATAAGTGATTCGTTCCAGAACCTAAGAAGCTTAGAGCTATTACTATAGCTAAAAATGCTGATGTTTTCTTATGTTGCTTATTCCCTATTTTAAAACCCAAGTTATTATTATTTAAACTACCATCCATATTGATATTGTTTAGGTATACTTCATTATTCGGGGTGTCATTTTGCTTGTCCAATAAGGCTAGCTTGTTATCCAAGTTGCTCTTTTTTATCATTTTTTACATATCCATTCCATTAAAAGTAACTTACATTACTCTAATTTTGTGAAAGAAACAAATAAAATAACAGTCTCTAGACTAGAGCCAATTATTATTATTCACATACAGTTACTAGTTTTATAAGATAAAACCGAACTTGTCAAAAAAGTACTGTATAAAAAACGATATTTCCGACGAAAATAAGACCTTAATCAATTTAATAGTGTTTTTGAACTATTTTAGGACCATTCTTAAGAATAAAAAACCTGTTATTTGATTTTAAAAAAGATTAAAATAAGACCTAATTTTATAAAAAAAGGTGAACTTATGGAAAATAAATATTTATTATGTTGTCCTTATTGTTCTGGTAAACTCACTAAGAGCTGGAATGAAACAGCATCATATCGACCAGATTATGAATATCAAACATGTAATATTCATGGATTAGTATCAACATATTCTTGGGGAATTGTTAGAACTCCTATAGATATCAGAAAAGCATCAGTTATAAAGAAAAGTCCAATAAAATATAAGCTTAGTTATGATCAAATAAAACATATAGTTCGTCCTGATTTTAATAAGTTATTAAAAAAAGAGCCTCAAAGCTTAGATTGGAATGATGAAAGAGTCTATATAAAACTGACAAATTATTATAAAGGAGTAAAAAAATATAGTAAATATAAAAAATATATGGATGCCGATCTTGCTTTAAAATATTTTAATATTGATATAAATAAAAAAAGTTTTCTACAAATATTATTTGGTTAATGCAAATAAAAAGCCCTTCACGAGAAGGGCTTTTTTACACTCAACATTCTATTCTTTTTCTGCTACAACTTCCGATACAGGTTCAGCAGCTACTTTTGGTTTATGGTAATGCTGAACAACATACTTCAATGTTAAGCCCTGACCAAGAGTAGAAAGAATAACCGTAATAAATGCTAGTGTTGCTAATAGTCCTGACAACTCACTTGGTGGAAGTGATAATGCGAGAGCTAATGAAATACCACCACGCAATCCACCCCAAGTTAATACAGGAATAGTTCCTTTTGAAATCCTTCTGCCAAATGGAGCAAGTGGTACCGCAACCCCAACAAAGCGTCCTAAAATAGTTGCTAAGAAAGCAACGCCACCAAGAAGAACGTTCATCCAAGAAAACTCAAGAACAAGAAGCTCTAATCCCATTAAAGCAAACAAGCAAGCATTCAATGTTTCATCAAGGAAATCCCAAAACTGATCTACATGGTTATGCGTCATAGCTGAAAGATTTTCTTTGATAACATGTCCGATAAATAACCCGCAAACTACAGTACAAACTGGAGCTGATACGTGAACAGCTTCTGCCAAAGCATAGGAGCCTGTAGCAAGAGCAAAGGTTAACAAAATAACAACAGGGTAATGATCTACTTCTTTTAATGCTAAGTAAACAACATATCCCAATAGTAAGCCAAGTAAAACAGCACCAACAAGCTCACGAGTAAGCATAAGAGCCACATCTACAGTAGAAAGATCTTGTCCTTGAATAATAGCTAAAATAGTAAGGAACAATACAACACCTGTACCATCATTAAACAAGCTTTCTCCCACTAATTTTTTCTCAAGATGTTTTGGAGCATTAATACTCTTTACAATACCTAATGCTGCGATTGGGTCTGTAGGAGAAATCAAAGCACCAAACAAACATGCCCAAATAAACGGAAGTTCAAAGCCTAAGAAACCAGATACAAACCAAAGAATAGTTCCGGTAGTAAAGGCTGAACAAACTACACCAAAACTTGCTAGACTTCCAATAGGCCCAGCCCATTTTTTTAATCCAGCAATATCGACTTTCGTTGCCCCTGCAAAAAGAAGGTAAGCAAGGATACCATGAAGAAGGAATCCATGAAAATCAAACTTCTTAATTTCTGGAATAATTCCTGACAACAGCGCACCATGAAAACTACCATTGAAGAGCAGCAAAAGCATAGCAAAAACAGTTGAAACAGCAACCATTCCGATAGCTGGTGGAAAACGTAAAAATTTATGGTTAATAAATGAAACAATGGCAGCAAAGGTAAGCAGAACCCCAACCGACTGTAATAGCGTCATTAGCTGTCTCCTATAGATAATAAAAAAATAGATGTAAGTATTTGAATACCTGATTAGTATAAAGGAATACGCTGTCGATTACTAGGATTTTTTGAAAAAAATGTAAGAAAAACCATTTTTATGCATAATACTGTAATACTTATTATCGTTTTTACTCCATGTATAGAAATCATTACCCATTTTATCTACGATAAAATCTTGGTTATGGTGAATAAAAACAATATTTTTTGTTTTAGATATCTTATTCCAAGTGTTATTTGATAAATAAAATCTATCCCAATATTTATCAGGGTAGGTGAAATTGTTAGCAATAATTGGAGAATAAGTAATATTATTAATTACATAATAAGTATGGTTCTTATCAAGTTTTGTAGAAATATTTCCAATAACGTTATCAGAAAAAATCATTTGTATTTTATAGTTATTTAAAATAGAAAAGAATGATGAAACTGAAAAAACAATGAGTATACTGACTAAAGTATAAGCATATTTTTTAGAAATATTTTTGATATCGATAAAAGAAGTTGATAGCAGTAATATAAAAAATGGAAAATTAAAAGAGTTAAAAGAAAATGACAAGCAAGAAATGATAACTAATATAATATACAAAATAATGTTAGATATCTTATTATCTCTACTGATTTTTGAAAAACACCATATCGTAAATCCTATTGTCGAAACAAGCATGAAAGCTAGCCAAGGAGAAGAAGCATTACGAATAAAGGAGAAATAGACAGAACTTGCATTATCTGAAAATATATCCATATTTTTAGATAATGAATAAAACTGAATAAAATAAGCTATTGAGACGATGATAAATAAATGTATTAATGGTTTTCGCTCATCCTTATTTGAAAAAAAGTTATAAAAATAATCTAATAATATAATCTGACTCATTAATATTATTGCATATGGACTTATTAAACATATAGATAATAGAATAAAGAAAAATATAACCAAATTATTTTCATTCCTGTTAAACAATAGGAGATAGTTTTTAAGTATAAAAAATACTGAAAGAGCATATATAAGATTATCTCCCGGAATCAGTATATATTTTAAAGAAAATGGATTGATAAGTAAAAATAATAAACAAGCTGATTTAAACAAATCATTAAAGCGCTTATTACTTATTTCATATATAGTATAAAAAATTAACGTAGTAGAAATAAAGAAAAACAAAGAACTAATAAAAATAGGATAACTGTTAATAAAGCTATTCAAAAGAGGGATAGAATTTTTAGTTACAATAGGATATTTAACATTAATTATGAAATAGCTAATGTTAAATAAGAAATACATTATAAATAAAAAAATATTGAACTGTTGCTGTTTTGTTTGTTTAATGTCCATATTACTCTGCATCAAAATTTAAAGGTTTATTATCACATACAGAACTATTTTTATTTCTAAACCAAATAGACGTATATTTTTTATTTTTATCATAGAAAACATCACTATAATCTGTTTTTATTTTAAGAGAAAAAACATCATCAAGTCCATCTTTACATATTTTATCCCATTCGCTGGAATTATCAGCAATAGTATAGGTATACATTGAATTTGTATAGTTATATCCTAATATAGCCATTTTAAAACGAGCTTCCCATCTGTAAGAGGGTTTTTGTATCATGTTTAAATAAGGTAAATAACTTTTCAATGTTTTTATATTAGGAGACTCTGGCATACCTCCATAACTAAATATCATTAATGTAGAATAAAGCTCTTTCTGTTCCGATATTTTATTCAGAGTAATGCCAATAAGATTTTTCTCAAACATAAACTGTTGATTTTGAGTATAACAAAAAGAAATTAGAATGAAATAACTAAATGAAAGGAAAACGTAAGCAATAGTAAATAAGTATTTATAAGCATAAGATATAAATAAAAATAACAATCCAAATAAAATTCCAATCGTTAAATATGTTCTTGGAAATGTCATTTCTTCTTTAAGGATTAATAAAGGTCCCCATATAAAAATAAAAAGCACAAATGGTAATATAACAGAAAGTATTTTATTATCATTTTTCCAAGAGTAATAAACCCAAAAAATATAAAATAATACTGAAATAATAATAAGTGTTATAGTTCCTAAATAAAAGCTATTCATAATTGAAGATAGATTATTTATATTATGAATAAAATGTTCTGTGATTTCATTTAAAGAGATTTTAGCCGATCTAAGAGGTTTTATTGGAGATAATATAAAAACCAATAAGTAATATAGAACAACCGCAAAAATAGAAGAAAGAGTCTGTATATAGATTATATTTTTATTGATACGTGATTTTATAAATGGAAAACACATGTTAATGATACAGAAAGTTATAAAAACATTAATAACAGGCTGATATAAATTCAAAGCTATAAAAATTAAAAAAACGGACCATAAAAAATCGGCTTTTTTATAGTTGCATTTAATAAAAGCAAAAATACTTAAGCTCAAAGCTATACACATAGGTAAAATATCATACTGATAAGCTAAATTTTGTATATAAAGAGGATTACAAACAATAAGCAGAATTGAAGGTAAAAGTATATAATCCTTAATATCATATGTTTTTTTTATATGTTTATGCAAAGAATGAAATGTATAAGCTAAAATAAATACGGAAAGAAAAAGCGGTAATGGATATAAATTATGAATAATTCCAAAGTCCATACTTAAAAAATGATAAAGAAGGGTTGCTAAGGGTCTTCCAGCGTTTTCCCATCCTGCGTATCCAGTTACAAGGCGAGTATAATCATCTCTATAAAAATCTTGATATAACAGAAATGGTAAACACCATAATGTAAGAATAAATAAGTAAATGTAGAATATTTTGTTATTGTTATTTTTTATCATGAATAAATTTTACCTTTTGGTATTTATTTTCTCTCTGAATTTAGTGAAATCTTCTTTTAACAATTTATAGGGTAAATCTTTTTTTGATTCAATATAGAGTTTTTCTGTAGAAGATAGTGTAGGTTTTATCTGTTGAAGATATTTAGCCTTCCTCCTTTCTTCATAAGAGTTAACCTCTGCCTTAGCATCTGAGATTATTGATATAAATTCTCTAAAAATAAAAGAGAAAATAATAGCAGAAATTGAATAGCTTAATAGTTCCACCCATGAGGTAGAATAATGAAAAATACCATACCCTGCTAAGGATATTATGGCAATAATAAAAGCTCTTTTTATATATGTATTCATATTTTTCTCCTCAACCATGTATGTTATCAAAATAGTATTTAAAAAGATATTTTACAAGAGATGTAGTAAAAAAATACCTGTATACTATTCATTCATTTTATATTGATACTGATTATGATATAAGGTATAATGCTTTTAAAACAATATGAACAGGATTATACAATGAAAGAACAAGAAAAGTTAGAAAGATTGCGAAATGTAGCTGAAGCCTGTGCTAAATCAGGAGTAAGAGATCATAATGAATATGGTATATCCTACGATTCGGTTGAAAGGATGGCTGTTACCTCGTTGTTTTTATATTTTCCTGATGATACTGTTATCACAGATGGAGAACGTGATTATTTTTTAACATATCTCAAGGAAAACATGAAAGAACTAGAAGAAAAGGTCAAGTAGGACAAAAGCCATATCCGGTAATTAAGGGGTTTTTATGTTATTAGAAAAACTTGATAAGAGAATAAGAAAATTTATAAAAAGAATGAGTCATAATATATTTGGTCCAAGTGGAACTGAAATGTTATCATTGTCTCGTTCTAATAGGGCATTTAGAAAAGAACAAGAAGCGAAAAGAAATGCGGCTTTAGAAAAATTACTTATTGAATGCTCTAAAATAAAACCTCAAGTTTATCATAAACCTCCTAAAAGAAGTTCTGACGATTATGATGGGAGAAGATATGATGATAGGTCAAGATCTTCTAGTGATAGAGATGATAGCGGTGCTCAAGCCTATCAAACAGGACATTTATTTTAATTGATTATTTCTTTACTAAAAATAACTAAGGATTATAAAAAATGATAAACGAAAATAAAAATATTAATGAAGAAATAATTGAAGATTTTGAATGTAATTTTTATGGGGCGATACATAAAATAAATGATAATGAGATTGACGCTCGTATTTACGATTATAAGACACATGAACTCGTAGATGATATTACTTTTGATATAAGCGAATTCTCCGAAGATGAACAAAGTAAGATTGTAGAAAATGTCGTTTTTACATGGGATGTAGGTAGTAAAGATAATAATCCATATTCTATTTTTAAATTGATGAAAAGAAAGCTATTAACAGAAGAAGAAAAAGCTCAAAAAGAAAAAAATATACAAGATACTATAAATTTCTTTAATAGTTTAGGTTTTAATAAGTGAGGCGCGTATGTTTTCTTGGATGAAAAGACAAAAAAAGAATAAGTTTAAATTAAGACCTCTATCTGAAAAAGAGAAAAAAGAAATATTAGAAAAGGCTTTAGCTAAAACAAGTAAATTCATGAAAGATACTCGTGGAATGAGTATGGACGAAATTCAGGAATATAGAAAAGAAAATGGATATAAAGAAATATCACAAGAAGATAATAAGAGATATAGAGAAATGTTTCAAAAAGCTTTTGAAAAAGCTATGAAAGAAGATGTAAAAAAAGATAATAGTTTGAAAGCATTATTCAAAAGAGCATTTTTACAATCTAAATATAATTAAAAAGGAACCTCGCGGTTCCTTTTTTTATTTGTTATTAACGATATTGTGGGCCTCTAAATAAATAATGAAGTATCCATATGATAAGCCACGCGCCGCCACTAATAATAGTTAAGATTAAATGAATTATATGAGGGAAAGATCTTCCATAATTTCTACTTCCTTTTTGTTTTACTTGAGATGTCTGATTCACTGATGTTGATATATTATTTATAACAGGAGGAGCAGAAGAATTTTCTTGTTGTTTTCTTAAAACAGGATCTAACAATTCAGAACAATGTTTACATTTTTTGGCTGATATATTGATGGTTTCGGCACAGAATGGACATTCTTTTGTTTTTATTTCATTGGTTTGCGTTGTTTCTTGCATTTTATTATTTTCCTTGTTTAATGTAATTAAATAATAAAATGAAGAGGAAAATAGTCAATACAAAAAATAAAAATATGTATATTTATTTAACAAAATGTAAAAAGGGAGCGGCGCTCCCTTTTTTAATATTAAGTTATTAGAATCTATAACCAATCCCAATACTTGCTACAGGATACCATTTAAGCTTGTCTGATTTATCTTGAATATCTTGTCTCTGTTCAGCGTTCTCTCTATCAATCTGACTTTGTAGAGCAGAACAAACAGCCGCATTATAACATGTAGTGCTATTGCTTACTTTGGCTTTGCCTTGATACATAACACCTAGATCAGCAGTAAAAATCCAGTTACTGTCATCATCATTTGTCTGATAACCAAAACCTACATATGGAGCGAATTTCTTATATTCAACGCTTGCTCGTTCATAACCATAATCATTAGGATCAATGCCATAATAGTCTTTTGTTGAATGACCATTACCAGATAGTTTATTGCCATTATAATAAGCACCAGCAGTCAATCTAAAACCATTAGCAAAAGGATAGTAATCAGCAAGAAGGCCAGCAGTAAGGAGTTTTAAGTCAGCATCATATTTTACGTCATTAACTTCAACATCACGACTATATTTCAAACCATTAACATTAGCACGAATATCAAAATAAGGATTAAATTTATAACCAATATTTAGGCCGGGACCAAGTGTGCCAACTTGGACAGTTGTGAAGATATTTGTATCAGGATCTGCAAGAGCAACAGAGGAAGCAAGAAGAGTGGAAATAGCCAGAGATAGTGCGATTTTATTTTTCATGTTTTATCCTTTTGTTTATAGAAGGAGGTATTATACTGTAATATAGTTATGAAATACAAGCTTTTATTTAAAAATATAAAAAAAGGAGCCGAAGCTCCTTTTAGATGTATAGTTAACTAACTATATATATTAACGAAGAAGAGAAAGAACGCTCTGAGTGCTTTGGTTAGCCTGAGCAAGAACAGAAGTGCCTGCCTGTTGAAGAATCTGAGCGCGACTCATGTTAGCAACTTCTGTAGCGTAGTCAGCATCCTGAATACGGGACTGAGCAGCAGAAAGGTTAGTAACAGTGTTGTTAAGGTTATTGATTGTAGATTCAAAACGGTTTTGTGTAGCACCAAGACCAGAACGAGCAGTATCAATTTTAGCAATAGCAGCATCAATATCTTCAAGTGTAGTATCACCAGCAGCAGATACAGTGGAAAGGTCAATACCATTAATACCAAGAGTAGTTGTATCAGCTTTTGCTTTAGAAAGATCGATTTCAATAACATCGCCATCATTAGCGCCAACCTGAATATTAACTTTACCACCAGTTCCAGCAGTACCGTCTAACACGTTAATACCGTTAAAGGTGGTTTTAGAAGCAATACGGTTAATTTCAGCAAGACGAGCAGTTACTTCATCCTGAAGAGAGGTAAGATCGGTATCACTGTTAGTACCATTCTTCGCCTGAACAGCGAGTTCACGAACACGTTGAATGTTATTGTTTATTTCATTAAGCGCACCTTCTGCAGTTTGAGCCATAGAAATACCATCATTAGCATTACGAGCAGCCTGAGTCATACCTTTAATCTGAGATGACATACGGTTAGCAATAGCTTGACCAGCAGCATCATCTTTTGCACTGTTAATACGAAGACCAGAAGAAAGACGTTCAATAGCGGTACCAAGAGCAGACTGAGATTTATTAAGATTATTTTGAGCAACCAGAGACAGAGAATTTGTATTTATAACAGACATATTTATTCCTTATATTAATTAATATTTAAATGTGAGTTATTACTTCAATAATAACGTGGCATTCTCGCCAGTGAAAATATTATCGTCACACTTTTAAGGAACTTTAGAGATTTTTTTAAAAATATTATCAAGCGGTCAATTTATGAACAAAAAAAAGCAGAAAACGAATTTCTGCTTTTTAAATACATGATGTAAATCAGTTTTTTATAAACATTTTATGACATAGTTCTCGGTTATTTAAAGATGTCATATTTATATCTGGTGTAAACCTATTAGGGTTATAATAAAGTGTGTTGATTTTAATTGTAGGATCAAACTCTCTGGAGTTATAGCCTTCCGGCATAAAGGCTCTATTTTCAAAAAATGATGGAAGTTTGAAGAATCCTCCATCCATTTCTTCGGAATAATCCATATTAATAAAAGCAAATATTGAAACCTTCACTCTTTTCCCTCGGCAATTAACTCTCACAAGAGGATGTCTAACAAAGAAATCATGACTGTATGTATTATTGGGAGACAAAGCATGTTGAAAAAGAATAGCTGTCAATAATTTTTCAATATTTTCTTTTTCGAATGTGTTTAAATCGAAATAAAAACTAAATTTAAAAAATAATTCATCTCCAATAAGATTTCGACTATGGATTTCTCCATTTATAAATGAATTGAAACTTTCAAAATAATCAGCATGAATTTTAAGAATGTCATTATTATAAAAATCTGTAAGCCTTAGATGTTTAATCAAAAATGAGGGATTATTAAGTTCTTGAAACGCATCAGATAAAGAATGTAATAAAGAGGACTCTTCAAAAAGCTTATAATTGTGAATATTATTAAGTTTATATTGTTTATGCACCATAGTTTTGTTAAATAAACTTTCAATACATGAAATTAAGTATCTTTGCTCAAATTTATCATTAAAAATAACAATATTTTCTTCATCCCAAGATATAGAAGATGAAACTTCAGAAGCAGTTAGCAATTTTTCTTGTGGGATAAGTGGTTCTGCATGAGATGAAACAAGTTTTGATTGAAGAGTATTCCAGTTTTTTTCACCCATCATGACAGATAGCCCATTAAGAAGAGTTATTCTAGAGATGTCATGTCCTTTTCCTTTGAGAAAATCAGACATTTTTGCAGATTGAGCTTTAAATTTATGTAAATCAAATTGTTTATTAATCATATAATCACCTTTTATTTAAATTAATTTTAGGACCATATAGTTTATTCTCGTTAACTTTAATCCTAATCAATAAAATAAAATGATTGTTATATAGATTTAAGTTTTGTTTAATACTCCCTTCGTTTACCTTTTTCAGAGAATGGTCGGTGATAAAAAATGAAGGCTACCTTATCCACTAAGATAGCCAAGACATTAATAAAAGTCAAATAAATTAAAGGTCTTTAAAGTTTTCGGATATCTCAATACAGTCTTCATAATTATCTATAAGTATAGAGATTAGCTGACGCATGTTATCTTTTAAAGAAGGAGAAATAATATTAGCAGTATGTAATAATAAATCTGACATTCTAAAAGATGAAGAATTTAAATAATCTAAATTAGTAGTTAGTTTGAAAAAAGATTCCATGTGAAGCCAAGATTTATAATAAAAAGGACTTCTGTATATATCATCTTTATAAAAAACAGTCCCACTATATTGACTATTAAAATCATGAAAAGCAAGCCAGCTTCTTTTATAAATAATGATATTATTATCTTTAATCATATTAATAATGCTTAAAAAACGAATTAATCCATCGTAAGCCTCATCATGTCTTTTTTGAGAAATATTTTCAATATCATCAGATGGAGCGTGAGATATTTTCCCATCAGGGTATGATTTGTTGGATTGAAAAGCATATTCAAAATATTCTTTAAAAATATCGGTGTTATCAACAACTTTTTTATCAACGATTGTTTTTAGGAAAGGTAAAAACTTAATTTTCTCCAAACAAAAATCACAAGATTCAAAATATTTATGATTTTCTATTAAAATCTCTAATAGCATAACAGAAGATGCCGGAATACTATATCTTCCTTCATGAGAAATATTTCTATGTAATGTTCTAATTATCTTCCTATTATCTTTTATACTAGCATCAAAGAAAAGAAAGTTGTTATTGTTTGAAATATTTTCTTTCTCAAGAGCAATATTCGTGTTTTGATTTTTGAAATCATTAAAATTACGGAATCCCATAGATTCTGAGAGAGCTTCCTGAATAATGCTTAATTTGATGTCATACTCTGTTTTATCATAAATTTTAGATTGAAGTTTTTTAGAAATTTTTTTGAATTTATTCATATCCAATTCAATGGATAAATTAGTGGTACTGTTCATATTTTTAATCCTCTATAATTATTTATAAGTTTATTTCTGTAATCATTGGGGTCGGTACGCATTTCAAACAGAAAGATAGAAAATTAAAATAACAGCTCGTTTCTGATTTGATTATCTATGTACTTAAACTTCGCTTTTTCAACCGACAGCACGCCTAAGAATGAGGCAGATGTAGCAATATTATATATTAAAAAATAAAAAGTCAAATAGAATTTTCTGTATGAAAATCAATAAATTTATAAAAATGTTGAAAATAATATAAAAGAGTGGTTATAATATTATCATAAAATAGGAGGGTGTATGAATAACGTAGTGAGTATAAATAAACCAGAAGAACACAGCGATCTTTTTAAAAATAATTATGGCTTCTTTGAATACATAGAAAGTTATGAGAAAAATCTATTATCATCTTTGGAACAAACCTATAACACTAAAACAGGTAGAGTGTTTCATGGTATGATCAGTAAAGAAAGGTGCAAAATAGATACTCCTATAGTACTTACAGTTATTGCCTCAACATCTTTTATGTTATCCGTAGTATTTCAGCTATGGTATTTAATTCCTTTTGCTGTTGTATTCCCAATACCTGCGATATTTTCTTGGAAAAAATATCTTAGACCAGAAAATTCAAAAACAATGGTTTTAAGTCGTGTTCTAAAAAAAATAACAAGTGAAAACAATTTGCCTCAAGAACATCTTGTTTCATTAAAATCAGTGTTAAAAGAAGAAGATATGTTAGAACTTATAAAAAAATATGAAAAAAATATTCCTATTTCTGAAGTTATTGAGCATACACGCTCTTATTTTCATGGTTTTAAAGAGTATAAAGCTCGTCAAATATATATTAATATTAATAACAAAAAATAAGGTATAAAAAATGAATGAGCAGCAAAGAACACAAGAAGAGGAAGGAAAAAGAAGAACTTTTGCAATCGAACAAGCCAAAAAAGAAATAAAAGAAAATTGGCTTTTAAAAGCTTTATTTTTAACAAAAGGTTTAAGAGTGAGGTATTGGAAGAGAGATGATGTTTTTAGGCTACAATATACTCCGATATGGTGGAATCCCGTATTCATTTTTATTACTCTTTTTTCGCTAATTTTCTCCCCCTTTATTTGTTTTGCTAATCAGACAAATTTTGTTCAGTTTATAAAAGAAACACTTTTTTTATTTGTTATGGCTTTTGGGGATAAAGGAATAGCATATGAAGAAGACAACTCTTTTGTAGAAATTTTAAAAATAGATAACTTAATAAGTAATAACAATAAACCATAAATGAGGAAATAAATATGTTCTTTAATTATAAAAAAACGTTCTTGGGATGTAAAAGTACTGGTAGTTGCCCTCCATACACAAATGAGGATTTACCTCCGTATTTTCAAGAAATTTCAAAAATAAATCAATATTTGTCTGTTTATCCTATTGATTTTATGATTGATGAAGTTGAAAAGTCTAGCCTCGAACATATTTCTAAGGGAGAAACTCAATTAGCTTTTTCTATAAAAGAAATTACTCAATACCTTCCTTATACTACTTATATTAATAAAGAAAGAGACGCTTTTTATTTCCTTAACATCTTATATAAGACAACTAAAAATATAATAAAGCAAATATTTGAAAGCATAAAAAAAGATCCACAAGATGAAAAAAATATTAGTTCCTTAAACACCATGTTGGTTATATCAGCAGAAATGTTTCTTGTTTATGAATACAGCAAAAACAAAGACTTTCAATTAGAAGGTGTTGAAACCTATTTTTCTTGGATAAATAAAGAGTGTGATCTACTTAAAAATCTAAAATCAGTATATCCACATTTTAATGAAATAATCAGTTGGAATACTGCGTTGGTTGACGCTAAAGAATCTCTTAATAAACAGTTATCATCTGAATTTTCTTTTGATATGAGAGAGCTTGATACTATTTATAGTCATTATGAAGATCAAGGAAAGTGGATGGATCATATGCGTTTTTTACAGCGTGATAAAAATATTCATTCCAATGAAAAACTGATGCATATGCAAAAAGTATATGTAAAAAATATGAAATCTTTTGCTTTATCATTAAAAGAAGGAGTTATCAATTTCCTTAGATTTAGTATTGTATGTATTAATAAAGAAAAAAGTAGAGCCTATTCTATATTAAACTCAGATATTATGAGTTTTTATGATTTTAAAGTTGAAGATACCAGAAATGAGATTGAAAGAGTTAAAAGTCATATTAAATATAATAAATCTTCTTATTTTATAAAATCATTAGAGGAAAATGAGGGAAAACTTCATTATCTTTTAAATAATAAAAGCGATTTTTTAAAAAATGAAATCAAAGAAAGAAGAGAGTTTGAAAATGAAATATTTAATAGCGCTTTAACACAAAAGAATATTAATAATTTTATTAATGGCTTAAAACAAAAAATTCTTGGTGTAAGTGATGAAATAAAATGTGATAAAGAAAATAAAAATGTTATAAAAGTTGAAAAAATATCAAATGACATTATTCAGTGTAAATATAAAGATAAGATGATATATCTTATATCCGATAACGCAACTGAAAAAGTTATTGAAATAGATTATGCTTGTATACGTTTTTCAGCATTTAGTATGAATATAAAAGATTTTGAAAAACTTAATGAAAAAGAGTTAGGAAACTCAAATTTATTAAGAGATACAGTGTCTAGCATGAGTAATGTGAAATTTACTAATTTCAATAATATTCCAGAGTTTATAAATAGTTTAAAAAATAATCATATGCAGAGTTATTTCTTGGGTGAAGAAAATATAGAAGTTGAATGTAGTTATTTAGTTTAACAAAATATTTTTAAGGGAATTATAATTATGGCTAATATAATAAGAGGGGTGTTTAGCAGCATACTGAAAATCTGAACATACTTGATCATACTTGATGATAAATATAATTCTATGTTTTATTTTTGAATACAATATTTATATTGTGGTAAAATGATGTAATCATATAAATAGAGGGCTAAGAAATGTCATATAGTTATACCTTATTGGATTCATCACATAATAGAAGCTTCTTTTCATGCAGCGTTCCTCCATCAGCTCATGAAAATTTACCAGAAGATTTTAAAAAGATCTCCAGAATCCATTTTTATTTTGGTAAAGCCCCAATTGATTTTATGATAGATGCGGTTGAAAATGCTACGCCAGAACAATTATATATCGGTAGACCTCAGTTAGCATTTTCTGTTAAAGAGGTGTTCGAGCTAATATCATATTCCCATTATTCTCATGAAAAAAGAACATTAAGCTATTTTATTGATAAGATGTTTAAAGATATCTGTTCTGGAACAGAAGATGTTATTGAAGAATTATTAAGCAATCCATCAAATAAGAATAATGCTATTAAATTTAATACAATGGTTCAATTGTTTGAAGAAGTTGAAATAGTAAATCAATTTTTATCAAAAAATAATTATTCATATAATCTGTTAAAAACACAACATATTATAAATGATGCTTTTAAGAAAGTTGAGAAGTTGAGGGATGTCTATTCTAACTTGAATGATGTGTTATCTGTAGAACAACTAAAAGAAAAAGCTCTTTTATCTGTTAAAGAACAGCTTTCAAAAGATTTTAGTTTCGATATGAAAGAGTTGGCTTCTATATATGATGTTTATCTTGTCGGGGATAGTTGGATAAGAGAATTAAACTTTATGACAAAAAATATAGAAGAAAAACCAGAAGGTTTTAAAGGATATGAAGAGTATATCAAAAAAGATCAAGATGTATATGTTAAGAATATGCGTTCTTTATCTATGGTTTTAAGTAATGGTATTATCAATTATGTTCGTTCATTCCTTGTTTCATTAAGTATGGAAAAACATCGTAATCAAAGCATGATAAATAGATCGTGTGAATGTTATTATAGTAGTAGAATCAGGGATTTAGAATTTGCTATTAAACATTTTTATTGGAGCAGAAGAGAAGATGAAAAAGAGTTAAATTCTTTAAAAAATAACAAAGAAAACTTTTTGAAAGATAAAATGAAGATGAAGAAAAAAGCAGAAACTGAACTATTTAATTGTTATGCTACAGAAGATGTTCTTATTACATTCTTGGATAGCATGAAGAAAGAATTTATAGGTGTTGAAAAAGAAGTTATGAACTCTGACAATATTTTACGATTAACAAAAGCAGAAAGTAATAAGGTTACTGGAAAATACAAAAATAAAGTACTTTATGCTATTCCTGAACAAGATACTGAAATAAGTGGAGATATGGCAATAGCAGTATTTTCTATGAGTGCTGATGATTTTGAATCTCTACCTGAGAAAACATTAAATAGCTCACATTTAATGAAAGAGTTAAGATACAAGAAAGACGATATGAAGTTTACAAACTTTAACAATATGACTTCTTTTATTAGTAGCTTAAAAGATGAATCACTGCAGGAGTTTTTCTTAGGTGATAAAAATATTGAAGTAGAAAACGCATTTGTAATGTAATAGAAAAGGTAAAACATGTCTAAAATCGTAAGAGGTAAAATATTAACAATAGAAGCTTCTGTAGTTAAAATAAAATCAAGTACTTGTAAAGATAATATCGATACTCTTGAATATACTCTTACATTGGAAAATGGAGAAAAGTATAAAACAAGATGTTCTATCGATAATTTGAAGGTAAATGATTATGTTGATATTGTTATTTTTAATAGGGAGGGGTGGAATAGTGAAAAAATCAATGTCATTTTAAATGAGGTAACAGCAAAAAAAATATTATCAGATTATGAGTTATATGATAAATTTTATTATATAGGGTTAACTTTAGTGACCTTTGCTATATGTCATATAACATATGATATAGTTACTAGTGGTACCGAATTAGCTATGCGTATTTTATTTTTATTGTTTATGTTATTTACTGCTTTCTATACTTATAATTCTGGTTCTAAAATAAAAAAAAGCTTCTCTTTAGAAGATAGAAATTTGATAAAAAAATATAGGAAAGGTTATAAGGTAAATGATGAAAAATCAGCATGTATAAAAATGAATATAAATAAAAAGGTTAGAGTTTTATGAATAAAATAGTCAGAGGAAAAATAAAATCAATAGATGCTTCTGTAGGTAAAAGGAAAGGATACAGCTATGAAGCGAATATAGACACTCTCGAATATATCATAACATTGGATGATGATAAGAAATATCAAACTAATTGTTCTATTGAAGATTTTAAAGTAGGTGATTTAATAGATATAGCAGTATTTGAAAAAGTAAAAGAACATGTAAAAGAAGATTATGAGAATGACTGTATTATTCTAAATCAGTATACAGCCAAAAAAATTTTGACTGATAAAATATATCATAATGCGGATAATTATCTATTATTTTTAATGTCTTTTTGTCCAACTTTATTCTTAACGTTTGATATTATTTCTAAATCTATGTTTCAATTTATTCCTTTAGTATTACTTTCAACTATGTTTGTTATTTTGGGACACATCATATTAAATACTATAAAAGGAATGAAAAATAAAGAATCTCTTTTTTCAGAAGAAGATTATGTTTTAATGAAAAAATATAGGGATGGATGTATTATAAAAAATGAAGAATATTTAAATCTTAATAAAGTTAAACAAAAAGAGGCCGTATGAAAAGAAAAATAATCAGGGGGAAAATAAAATCTATAGATTCTGTTATAGATAAAATAGATTATAAATCTAGCGATGGCGATATTGATGTTATTAAGTATTGTATAAAATTAGAAAATGATGAAAATGAATATAGAACAACAACATCATTAAGAAACATAAAAGAAGGCGATTTAATAGATATTTATTATTACGATGATGATAATAAGATAAAACATGAATGCGTAATTTTAAATAAAAAGACATCAGCAAGATTATTAAGTTGTAGTAGATTTGATAATTTTTTTAATTCTTTGGTGATGTTTGTGTCTTCATATGGATTTTATGAAATAGTAAGCGATAGTGATATAGGAATCATGAATAATCAAAAATTTCACGGAATATTAGACATGATGATGTTTGCTGGGATTTGTATAATGTTTATAATGTGTATATACTTATTTTTCGCTTCTATAAAAATTATTTCAAAAAATCTAACAAAAGAAGACCGGGCTTTACTTAAAGAATATAAAGAAGGTAAAACATTAAATAATTCCAATATTTATATGTCAGATATAAAAAATATTAAAGAAAAAGAAAAAACAATGGTTTAGATATAATTATTTAAAAAGAGGATTAAAAAAATGAGTGATAAAAAAATTACGTTAAATGAACTTGGATATTCAAAAAAACAAGAAGAAGAGTTAATAAAAATAGTTAATTCTAAAGATGATTCAATTTATATATCTGGACATACTGAAAGTATTGAATGTAAATATAATAAAAGACTTTATGATTCTATAGTAGAAACAGAAAAATCTATTAAAGGAGATTAATATATTTTGAAGTAGAGATAACCCCATCTCTACTTTATAAATACAATTCATATTTAATGAATATTACCAGAAGAGTCGTGAGTAATACAAGTTTTATGGTTAACTGGTTTATCCCAAAAAATCTGTTTTTGAACACTTTCAACAAATGCTGTATGTTCTTTACGTTGTTTTTTATGTTGCTCCTCTATTTCTTCCATTTTTTTGATCGCATCAATGAAGTTTGCCTGACTCTGAAGAATATCAGCCATAGTAGGAGGATTTTGATCAACAAGCTGATTAATACATTCTAATCTATTCTCAAATTGTTCTTCTGTCATATTAGTTGAAAAATAAGATTGCTCCAGAATTTCTTTCAATCTTTGTTTAACGAATTGTTTCGCGTCTTTCATTTCCATCTCCAGTTAACATTTTATGTTATTTTAACTTTTTACAGTATGTAAAACAACCACTTTTACTTATTGAATATTATTAATGATTTTTTTGTAATAAAGTATCATATCATATATAATAAATGTTTTAATGACTTGGGGTAAGATAAATGAAAAAAATAGTGAGAGATAAAATAAAGTCAATCAATGCAGCAGTTATAAGGCAAGAAGCTAATTCTAATGGTGAAGAAATAGATGTAATCAATTATTCAATAAGACTAGAAGACAACAATAATGAGTATATAGTGAAAAATGGTTTTAGTTTAAGAGAAGGAAGTGTTGTAGATATCTGTTTTGATGCTGATAAGAAAAATAAAGATAATATTAAAAGAGGTGTAATCGTTAATGAAAAAGTATCTAATAAATTATTGGAACAAGTTAAGATGATAAAAATATTAAGGTGGGTTTCTTATTCGTTATTATCATGTATATGTGCTCTTTTCACTTATTCAATAAATTCATCAAATATTCCTATGGATTTATTCTCTTGGGTATTCTGTAGTTTCATTGCTTTTGGATACGTGGTATTTATCGTATGTATGGAAGATTTATATAATAAAAATAAGTTGTCTAAAGAAGATGAAAAAGTATTAAAACAGTACCAAAAAGATTTCAAGATAGAAAATGAAGAATCTTTAGAGAAAGTAAAACAAGTACAAGTAATATAAAATCTTTTGTTGTCAACAATCCGTGTTTCTGTTACAATGGATTTTTTAATAATTGGAGAAAAGTATGGGCAATAATATGACTTTCGTGCGCGATTGTAGTGGTTCTGTAGATCCTAAAGTTTTACGTGAATGTTTGGATAAGATTACAGCTACTGTTAAAGATCCTAATGTGCCAGAGAAAGATCTGAATCAGATGAAGAAAAAAGCATCTCATATCTCTGATATGATTGATAAAGCGCTTAATAAATAAAAGGGACGCTATTATGGATGCGATTAATATTATTCTTGAATTCGATTCAGATAAAAGAGATGAAATAGAAAAAGATATCTATTCACCAGAACGTAAGTTTGTTGATTTTAATATTTTAATTCCTTGTCCACAAGAACTTGAAGAACAGGTGGTTGGATCTTCACAAAGCTCTGCCGTTAATTTAGTTAAAAAATATAATAAAAAGTTCGAACTCGAAAGCCCTACAGTTAGAAATGATATTATAACATTTTTAGAAAAACATAAAGAAGAAGAGTATTTTTTAATTAGAGATGTGTTTATTGAAAATTCAAAAGATGTAGAAAGCGTTATTAATTCTGTTATTGCTTATCAAAAATATGGGTACGCAAATTGGTATCAGTTTAAATGTCATGAATGGGGTGTAAAGTGGAATGCTCTTTTTTATGGAAAAAAGAGAAGAACAAAATCTGGTGGTTTCTATTTTTCAACTGCAAATGCTCTACCATTTAATTGGTTATTAGTACTATCTAAAAAATGGCCTGACGTAGTGTTTAAAGTATATTGCCATAATACGTGTTTTAAAAACAATGGTTTTGTTGAACAGTATCATTTTTTTAATAACAATTATGAACAAGTATTTGATGTAAAAAGAAAGTTTTAAATAAAAAGGAGCTTGGTGCTCCTTTTTTATTATATGATATTTTTGTATCCAATAAAAAAGTTAAGTAAAATGATATTATACAAAATTTGGAGAAATACATGAAAGCAATCTTTCTATTAAAAGAAAACAAAAAGACTATTGAAAGACATATAGTAAGAATTCCAGAAGTTCATGAGGAAAACTTTTCAAAAGATGTAAAAAGCCTGACGAAGTTTGAAAATGATGAAAAAGAAAGAGTATTAAAACATAAAAGCATACCTCAAGAGAAAATAGCAATAATGTATGATTATGAGGAATGGTTAGAAGAGCAGGAAGCAACAAGAGATAGAATAATTAATCTTAGAGGGTTTAAAGACTTTAAGCATGAATGGGATGATACGCCTGTATTTGAGCATGAAACTATTTGGGATCTCTATAAAGCGATTGGTTATGATCATAAAAAGAAGAAATATATTAAATAAACGGGGATAAATATGTTCAAGAAAACATAAATGATTTTGTAGATGATATTGAACAGACGCCTATTTTTGAGCATGAGGATATCAAAGATTTTTATAGCACTATAGGATATGACATTAAAAAGAAAAAATACATAGATTAAAATCTATGAATATAATAGGTAAAAGATAAATAAGGATTACTAATGTTAAAAAAAATAAAACATAATGACATATATAAAGTTAGTAAAAACTTCAAAAATAAAAATGGAGAAAGTTGTCAAAAAATTATTTCAACATTAGATATAAATGATCATAAATCGTCAAGAAAAATCGGTTTTTGCGAGGAAGCTTCGATATTACTATACAATCTTTTTAATGGTCCACAAAAAAATAAAATAAGAACTGGTATTATTACAAATATAGAACAAGTTGTTGATCACAAAAAAACAATATCAACTATATTTGAAATAGATAATAAAAGATATGTAACAGCTTCTATAATGGATAATAAGAAGATTGGCGACAATATAGAATTTTATACAAATAGTAATCAAGAATCTTATTTTAATTTTGCTGAGAGAGTTATTATTTTAGACAAAAGTAGCGCCAAGAAAATAAGGAATAATAAAACTATTAACAAGATAGGAGGTTATTTTTTTGTATTTTTAACACTTTCTATATTCTTCTTAATGGGCAAAATATTTTCTTATCATGGATTTTCTTTTTTATCGTTTTTCTATTGCTGGTTAATGACAAGTTTTATACCTATAACATTAGGTTTATCGACATCATTATTGGAAAAAGGCAAATCATATTATTTTAATGATAAGGATCAAAAAATAATTAAAGAATACATTAAAGGGAATAAGATAGAGGCTACTTTTAATATCTATTCATCGAGTCATAGTAAAGAGGGGATAAAAACTGTTATATAAAGGTGATTTTCTGTCCGAAGGAATATTTAAAATTAATTTATAAAAATACTTCATTTATGTTTTGTTATTATTTATCCCTAAATAAAACAATAAATATTTGATAATTATAAAAATATGGAATATATTATTCTAATAGAGGAAATAGATTATGGCAGAAAAAATAAAACAACTCAAAACATTTTCACTTCATGAGAAAAACATGAAGTATGTTGTTATGATGAAAAAAGCTGTTCTGCGATATAAACACCTCGAAAATATGTTAAACATCATCCTTGGTAAAGAAGTTGAAAGCATCTTTGCTCTACCTAAAGAAAAAAGAGACTTCTCTTTTTTTAACCTGTTAACTAACAGTATCATCATGAAGGCCGTTATCTCTGGCAACAGTGGTGGCGAGAAAACTCAAGAATCCATAAAAAAATGTAAATCCTTCCTGAGCGAAAACCATAATGACATATACCAGCAGTTGCTGTCCGAAGGGCAGCAACTTAATGATAAAAATATTTCTCAGATTGTAACACGTTTAGCGAAAGACTGGAAAAATAGCTTTAAAAAATTGAGCCTATATTATGCTAATTCGAGAAAGTTTACAGGAAAACCAGAAATACCTAAGCCAAAGAAATTAAGTAAAATATTTAACTATTCAGTTCCGCTGGAAGTCAGTAAGTTTTCCCTGAAAAAGAAAAACCGTTTAGGTATTAATATCTGGAAAAAAATGGAATATGTATTCTTCCGGGATAATGATTATATAAAAGATAAAAGGATTAATAATGTGACCGTAGCGTTGTCTCACGGCCATATCTATTATCAGATTTCTTACGAAAGCAAAAATGAGCCTAAAAAAAATAAGCAGCAATCAAATGAAAAAGGACAGTCTTCAGAAAGAAAAAAAATAGCAGGTTTAGATATAGGTGTATATCATTTATTTTCATTGTTTGTGAATGACAGAAATACAGCTTCCGTAGTTTATCGTAATACTAAAATGATTCATTATAACTGTTCATTTAATAAACACATGGCTAAGTTAAATAAAGAGCTGACAAAGCATGTAGCTGAATACAGAAATATAACTAAAAAAGATGGTTCTGTTTCTTTGGTTCCTGAGAAATATACATCATATGGTCATCATATAAAGAAACAAATGAGTAATATGTTTAACGCACGTAATCTATTTATGCAAGGAGAGATGAATAAACTGTCTTCGGCATTACTTAGTTATTTGAAAAGCAATGGAGTTTCAGATTTAGTTATATCCAAGAACTTATCTTTTGCAAAAATAAAAGGAACCATAAAGCAGCATAAAAAAACAAAACAAAAATTTTATCAAATTCCATTTGGTAGATTACTGAATCTGCTTGAAGAAAAATCGATAAAATATGATGTTAAGATAACAGATATAGACGAAAGCTATACATCAAAAACAAGCAGCCTGACGGCTGATGTAAATAAAGTAAAACAAATGGCTCTCATTAAAGAGCCTATTATACCTGCTGAACTAAATGGTGTTCGTGGTGTAAAAAGAGGTAAAATAACAAGAGGATTGTTCCGGGATAATGTATTGAATACCGTAATCAATGCGGATATCAATGCAGCGGTAAATCATATTAAGGTAGCTTTTCCTGATTTGATATGTGCTAAAAGGCTGTTAGAAAACAGAATAAAGCTAAACAATCCTAAGAAAATAAAAAGTGCTAACGAGTTTTCCTTCTTTGTGAAAGAGAATAGTGTCAGCAAGAAAAAAGAGGTTGATGTTGAGTCACAACCTGCTTTATACGTTCATAATTTGATATGATTACGCAACTACGTAGTATTTATGTTTTATATGTATGATCATGTTTAAAAGAACGGATGATTAGGATTCGAAAGATATGTATAATCAAATAGGTATGTAATGCGAAATTACTAATCTAAAGTTGTTGTAAAATATAATGAATAGATAGTAACTTAAATAGTATAGAAGATTTAAATATTTTATTAAATAAGAAAACCTCAAGTATATATTAAAAGCCTCTTCGGAGGCTTTTTTATCATATAAAAGTAGAAGTATTAGGGCATATTTAAAGTTTTTTTAAATTTTCTAAAAGAAAATATTGAGTATCTTGTGTTATTAATTTCATTGATAGGATATGATTATTAAACAAATTAAGAAATAAAACTTGATTTTCATTTTCTAATAGAGTATCTTTATCAGTATCAAGATTTACAAAAACCTATGGGGATGAACTGGATTCGACAGGGTGCGTAGATTGGAGATGCATGTAGTGGGAAACTGCCACTTAAAAAGTTAAAAAAAATAGTTGCAAATGACAACGAATACGCAGTAGCCGCTTAATACCCGGCATACCGCCTGCCACCGAGAAGATGCTCAGACTTCGGAGAGTATGGCAGTCAAAAAAGATTGAGATCGCTTTGAAGCTTTCTTACAGTGGATAAGTTAAATAAATAGTAAGATCGTATTAAGTAGCTGTGTTTGTTCAGAAGCTAAATACTAAACTCAATAACAAACTAAACATGTAGTATCGAAGATTAAAACATTTTGGACGCGAGAGTCGGTGCTCGCCATCTCCACCAAAATCACTAAGCCTCACCAGAAATGGTGGGGCTTTTTATTAAGGAGATTTAAATGAACGAATTGAAATTCAAGTGTACAGCATGTGGAGATTGTTGTAATAGCACTCCAAGTATGACTATCTTTGAAAGTATAAGGTTGTCTGACAAATTTATTTCTGTATTCCGAATAACAAATATTTTGGATGCTGATAAACTATTTAAAACTAATAAAGATGCTTTATACGATCATGCTGTATTATATAAAAACAAAGGGTCTAAAAGACATTTTATAGAAATAATTGCAGATACAATTCAGCCTTACGCAACTAAAAAATGTTCAGCTAAAGGTATTGATAATTTATGCGAAATATATGAAGAAAGGCCAGAAATATGCAGAATGATTCCTTTTAGAACAAGATATGGAACAGGTCCTTCTTACAATGAATATTTGCTACAAGAAACATTTTTTAAGAATAAAAATTATCCATGCGCTAAAAATAGAGATGAAGCTCCCGTTGTAATGGATAAAAAGGGTTTTAAAGATCAATGGTTTAAAAATCATCAATATAGTAAAAAAATTATTGAAAATGATAAAAAACTTCTTGAAGAAATGATTAAGCAAAAAAATGAATACATTATTTTTTTTGAAAAGCAGCCAGCTATAACAACGGATAACGTATCATCTTATCGTCAACATCCTCTGCCTATATCTTTACTGTTTAAAGAATTATTAAAATCAAAAATATATAGTAAGGAAGATATAATAAGATATTGTAATAACCAAGTTAAATTGATTAACGAGGAATTAAACAAAGACTTATCTATAAATAAGAAGGATATGTATGAGTCTTTACTAAACTCAAATAATAAAATTTTAGAGGAGCTTTCAATCGGATGATTAATTTAATAAAGGAAATAGAAAATAGTTTAGAAGATATTGGACTTAATTATATTTTATGTGAAAGTGACGGTCGCTTGAAAGTGTGTTTTACAGTTGAAAAAATAGATGAGGATATTATAAGAAAAATATATTATATGTCTCCTTATATTATAACAAAGACATTTGATGGCTGTTTTCTATTCCAAGAAGATGTTCAAATTTATATAAATAGTAATTCGCAGACAACACAAATAAATTCTATATTAGATAATCCACATCTTAACAAAATAAAACAACACTCAATCCTGAAAAAGGAAAAATTTGAAGATAATAATGTTTTTTCTCTGCATAATTTGCAATATAATAATTTATTTTCTTTTAAAATATTTACAGGAAAAAAACAACATTATTTGCGAGCGTCTTTTCAATCTAATTTTATAGGAGATGATTTTATATGGAGATACAGGATTAACAATAAAAAAATATCATTAGAGAATGGAAATAAGGAAGTAAGTAAAAAAGATGGAAGAAAATATTATGAGGCCACAGGAGTTAATATAAATATTGGATTTTCTACGAAAGAATATCCTTTATTAGATCTAAAAATTTCAGAAGATTATGAAGAAAATGAAAGATCTGTAATAAAATATGTTAATACAGAAATAGCAAAATCAACTAATATTGAGGGGTTTTTAGAACTAAAAGAATTTAAAGATAATATATACAGCTCAGCAATGTGTATATACTTCAGATCTTTCTTGCATTACTATAAAGTAAAAAAAGAACTTTCAGAATATATTGATCTTTTATTTAAGCAAAAGTTATTTAAACCTTTTAAAGATGACTTTTTAAAGTATTTGGATAACGAAAATTTGTTCAATAATTTTTTGAGAAGTAATAGAGAAAAATACATTTTAAGAGCAATGGAAAGCATTAAAAATGGTTTCATAGATTATTCAATATATTTAGTAAAAAGTAATAATTTCAATATACTCAGTGATAATGTGATATTTTTTATAACAAAAGATGGATTAACTAATTTATTGGAAGAACAAGATATTATATATGCTATAGTAATGGTTTATAATAAAGAGAATTTTATTGTTCTTAAAAGCAATGAGTTCGATATAGCTAACGAAGAAATAAATAAAAAACTTTTAGAAATAAACGATTTCATACTGGAAAATTGTAATGACTTTTTTGTATTAAATAAAAGTTTGAATGATGATGAATTGAAAGATATAGTTATAAGAAGAAAAAAAGCGGTGTATAAAAATATACTCAGAGAAGATACCTTAATTTTAATGAAAGATTTTATAGAAGAAAGTATTCATAGCCTTAAAAATGACTATTATTTTGGAATGAAAATAAAAAGTTGTGTCATAAAGAAAAATATGAATCCTATAAATGAGTTTATATTAAACTCTTTCCGTATGAATAAAAAACAGATTAAATTTGATTTTAGTAATGGATCGTCTAAAGAAATTGATGAAATCAGAAAAATGAGAGAAGAGGCAAGATATATAGAAAATGGAAAGTTGTTATTAATAAAAAAAATAAATGATAACGTAAAATATGAAAAGCCTAAAAATGAAAATATTAAAAAATATCTAAAATTTGAGCTGTATAAGAATAGAGAAAGTATTATATTACTTAATGGTATTTTGGTAAAAATAGGATTATGTAATGATGGTGAATATTATTTTAAGATATAAATACTTACTAAATCTTACTTAAGGGTTCAAATCCTGCCATCTCCACCAAAACCACTAAGCCTCACCAGAGATGGTGAGGCTTTTTTATTTGATTTATTAATATTTTAAATGATATCATAAGATTAAAATAATAAAGGGATAAATCATGATAAAAAAATTATTTGTTTTTGTACTATGTTTATTTGTTTTTTTGAACCAAGCTAATGCAGGAGTAGTAAAAAAAGTTGCTGGTGTTGGAGCTATATATTTGGTAAAATATGAAGCAAAGAAACTGGCTAAAGCTCAAGCGAAGAAAAGTGCTGAGAATTTAATAAAAAATGAATTAAAAACTGGAAGTTATAACTCACTAACTAAAATTAATGATGCTCTAAAAGCATCAGGAAAAACAATAGAAAATGATGCACATCATATTCCATCCCAAAAATTTATGAATAAGTTTGGGGTTAATGCTCGTGATGCAATAGCAGTAAATGTAGAAAGAACAAGGCATTCTTTAACAAGAACTTATAGAGGTAGAAATAATGGTATATTAAAAGGTAATGAAGCACCGAGAGATGCTTTAGCAAGAGATATAAAAAATATGAAAGATATTTACCGTTATGAGAAAAAAGATTTGTTAAAAAGAAACAAAAATGAAACAGATACTGATTATAATTTAAGAGAAAAAGCTTATGAATCAAATTTAAGAAAATCATTAAAAGAAGTTATAAAAAAGAATAAAGATACTTTTCCACATTTATTTAAAAAATAGGTTATGATATGAAAAAAAATAGTTTAACTTTAAAAATAAATAAAGCTATATCTATGGATAGTAATGATGTAGTAAAAGCTGATAAGATGATAGATAAAATAGAAAATAGTATAGTAAGTAAAGAAGATATTGAAGATCTATTTTTAGATCTTAGGGATAGAAATAAAAATGAATACATAAAGAATGTTTATGTAAGGTTATGGAATTTAATTTTATATGATGCAAATAAAACTCAATATTTAATAGATTTATATGATAATCAAAGAGATGAAATTAAAAATAAATTTATAGACATATTTAGAAATATTATAAGTTCTATAAAAGAATTAGATGAAGATGGGATGTTTGATGAAGGAGAAAGCGCTTATCCTCTACTTTTAGATATAGAAAAAAGATTAAGGTTATAAATAATAAATCTTACTTAAGGGTTCGCCCACGCCATCTCCACCAAAACCACTAAGCCTCACCAGAGATGGTGGGGCTTTTTTATTTACGGATAAATAAGGAAAAAATAAAAGTATTAATAAGATTTTTTTCATTTTTAAGTATTCCTTTTTATTTTATATAATATATATTTATAGAATAAATAAGCAATTATTATTTTTGATTAAAGGTATAAAATGAAAAAAATAAAGGTTTATACAATGCAATCTTTTTCTAAAGAATGTTCTTTATTTATTGAAAAAAATGAAGGGGCTTATTTGGATGCAATGAGATATAAAGCAATACATCAACAGAAATGGAAACCTTTTAATCTTAATACATTTAAAAGTCCAGAGTTTGAATTATGTTCAAGCGATAGTGGAAAAAGAAATTATAAGTTTGATATTTCAAGTTCAAGCTCTCCATTTTATGTCTTTAGTGAAAAAGCAAAAGAAGCATTAAAAGATATATTAGAGCCTAGAGGTCAATTTTTACCCATAAAAACACCAAGTAAAAGGAAACAATATACAGGATATTATCCAACTAATCCTTTGAAAGGTATGATAGATTTAAAGCAATCTAATATAAATAAAGAAGATCTTGAAAACTTTGGAATAAGAGAAATTAATAATATTCACATAAAATCAGATGCAATTATAGATGAATATATTATTTGTTTCTCAGAAGATAGTGGATATGTTTTAGTTACGGAAAAGTTTAGAAAACGAGTTGAAGAAGCTGGTCTTGAGGGGTTCGATTTTATTTATTCAAGTTATGAAATTACGCTATTATGAAGAAATTAAAAGTTTACAAACTTCAGAATGTGATGAAAAATTATTCTTTTTTTATAGAAATAAATTATGCGAATTGGAAAGATTCTATTCATACTAAATCAATAGAACAGAAGTGGAGACCATTTGATTTAAAGAACTTTAAAATTCCAGAATTTGAATTACATCCAAGCGATACAGGAAAAAGAAACTATAGGTTTGATTTATCAACTTCTACAGGAGAATTTATAATATTTAGTGAAAAAGCTATAGAGTCTCTTAAAGATATATTAGAGCTAAGGGGTCAATTTTTACCTGTTATAACTCCAAGTAAAAGAAAAAAATATGTTGGTTATTATCCAACTAAACCATTAATTGATGGAGTAGATCTTGAAAAATCTGAGCAGATGAGTGAAGATTCAATGAAAAATTTTGGTGTTACAGATATATCTAAGCTACATATTAAAAAAGGTGTTGTTTTAGATGACTATATAATTTGTCCAGAGCTTGGTAAAAGTTGTGTATTGGTAACAGAAAAATTTAGACAAAGAGTGGAAGAAGCTGGTCTTGAAGGTTTTGATTTTATTTATTCAGATTATGAGATAACAATGTTATGAAGAAATATAAATTATACAAACTTCAAACATATTTTAATGATTATTCATGTTTCTTAGAAAAAAATTATGAACATTATAGTAATTCTATAAAACATAAAGCATTATATGAGCAAAACTGGAAGCCTTTTGATTTAAATAAGTTTAAAGTTCCAGAATTTGAATTATTACCAAGTGATAATAAGAAAAGGAATTACCAATTTGATATTTCAAGCCCAAGTAGTCCATTTTATATATTTAGTGAAAAAGCAGTAGAAGCACTAAAAGATATATTAGAACCAAGAGGTCAATTTTTGCCTATTATAACTCCAAGTAAAAGAAAAAAATATATAGGTTACTATCCAACAAATCCTGTAATTAACATGATTGATGTGAAAAAATCAGGTATGGAAAAAGAAGATCTTGAAACTTTTGGAGTAAGAAATATAAATGATTTATATCTCAAGCAGGAAGCAGAGTTAGATGATTATATTATTTGCTTTTCCGAAGAGAGGTTGTGCGTTTTAGTGACAGAAAAGTTTAGAAAGAGAGTTGAAGAAGCAGGTCTTGAGGGATTTGATTTTATTTATTCAGATTATGAAATTACGTTGTTATGAAAAAAATAAAATTATATGCTTTACGTGGATTAACCAGAGATTATTCATCATTTTGTCAGACAAATTATGAAAGTTTAAATGAATCAATTCTAAAAAAAGTTATTGAAGAACAGTGTTGGAAAGGTTTTGATTTGAATAATTTTAATATTCCTGAATTTTCCTTATGTTCAAGTGATTCAGGTAAGAAGAATTATCAATTTGATATATCAAGTTCAAGTTGCCCCTTTTTTATTTTTAGTGAAGATGCTATAGAGAAATTAGTTCATATTTTAAAACCAAGAGGTCAGTTTTTACCAATAATTACTTCGAGTAAAAGAAAAAAATATATGGGTTATTATCCGACTAAACCATTAGTTAATATGATTGATATAGAGAAATCAGAAATAGATAATGAATATTTAGAAACCTTTGGAATAAAAGAAATAAATAAGCTTCATTTAAAACAAAATGCAAAGTTAGATGATTATATTATTTGTTTTTCAGAAGATAGAGCTAAAGTTTTTGTTACAGAAAAATTTAGAAATGAAGTAGAACAAGCAGGATTGAAAGGCTTTGATTTTATTTATACAAAAGTGGAAATAACAGTTTTATGAATAATATTCTAAAATATATAAAAGAAAACAAAAAAATAAGTGATTTGTTATTCTATGTTTCTGAAATAGTAGATAAAAATACGGATACATCTCTATGGATAAGAAATAAATATAAAAAAGACCTTAAAGAGGTTAAATGGATATACATATCTAAATTACAAGATTTTAATTTAATAGGAGTTGAAAATATAAATAATAAGTCCTATGTAGTTGCGATAGATACTCAAGGAGAACAAGTATGGGTAAATAATTTTCAAGATATCCCATATGAAATAATAAGACTTCAAATAAAAAATAATGAGAAAGAATCAGTAGAAGAATATTTTAAAAAGTATCCTGAAAGTAAAAAAATATTAAATGAGTATGAAGCATGGTGTAAGGAGAATCTAATAGAATTAGATCCAGATAATATTTACCATGATGAGAATGGTAATATGTTTACTCATTATTTTGAAACATGATAAATCAAAATAGGTTAATTATGAAACAATCAAAAATAACATTAAAAATAAATAAAGCTATAGAAATAGATAGTATAGATGTGGTTAAAGCAGATAAGATGATAGATAAAATAGAATATAAAATTAATAAAAACTCCATAAAAGATTTATTTGCTGATTTAAAAGACAGGGATGAAAATACTTACTTAAAAGCTATATATGTCTCTCTATGGAGTATGATTTTATATGATAAAAACAAAACAGAATTTTTATTAAATCAATATAATAAAGAGGATGATATAGTTAAATTAAAGTTTAAACAGTTGTTTAAAGAGACTAAAAAAATAATAGAAAGCCTAGAATCTGAAAATATGTTTGATGAGGGAGACAGTCCTTATTTACTATTATTATCTATTGAAAAACAATTATAATGTTTTATGTACGGTATTTAATATAATCCAATAATATCTTGATCATAATCTAGTTCAAAATATTCCTTGAATATATCTCCATTTTCATCATGATAATAATTGTTAGGATCTACAACAATATTATTATCTTCACACCATTTTTGATATTCATTTAACTTATTTAAATGTTCATGATTATAAGAATCAAATGCCCTTCTATATATTTCGAAAGGGATATCTTGAAAGTAGTCACAAAACTTAATTAAGAAAAAATCTTCATTAATAGCTATAATATTATCTTTATAAATACCTAAGATAAGAGGTAGATATCCATCTCCTTTGTAAAGCCAGTTTGTATTTCTGACTATTGATTCTTCTACTTCTCCATCAAATTCCTTTAAGTAATCCTCAATATTTTCTTTTGAACGAAATTTATAGTCAAAAACATCTATTAACATATTATCTTGCCTGATAATGTTGAAGAATTTCAGATTAAAGGTTTCTGGTAATAATATCTTGGTCATAATAGTTTTCAAATTCAAAATATTCCTTAAATATATCTTTATTTTCATCGTGATAATAATTATTAGGATCAACTACAATATTATTATCTCTACACCATTGTTCGTACTCTTTTAGTTTATGAACATATTCTTTTCGATCACTTTCGTAAATACCAAAATGTCTTCTATATATTTCATATGGAATATCCTGAAAGTAATCGCAAAATCTAAAAAGCTCAAAGTCTTCACTAATAGCAATAATATTGTCCTGATACAATCCTAACATAACCGTCAATCTGCCATCACCTCTGTAAAGCCATTGAGTATTATTAGCAATGCTCTCTCCCGGCATGTCTTCAAATTGTTTTACATAACATTCTATATCCTCTAAAGAACTTGGATCATAATCAAAAACGTAACTTAATAAGCTATTATTTTTAATAGTTTCAAAAAATTCTGTATTTTTCATATTATATCCTTGTTAGTATAATCCAATAACACTTTGATCATAATCCAGTTCAAAATATTCTTTGAATATTTCTCCGTTTTCATCATGGTAATAATTGTTAGGATCAACAACAATATTATTATCTCGGCACCATTGTTCATATTGCTTTAAACATTCCAGATGATTTTGTCTACGAGAGTCGAAAACCTCATAATTTCTTCTGTAAATTTCAAAAGGAATATCTTGAAAATAATCGCAAAATTTGAACAATTCAAAATCCTGACTTATAGCTATTATGTTATCTTTATACAGCCCAAGAACTTCTCTTAGATAACCATCTCCACAGTATAACCAATGTGTTTCATTGACTATATCTTCTTCTATGGAATCTTCAAATTCATCAACATAATCTTGAAGATCGTCTATCATGTGAGGATTATAATCAAAAACAAGTTGTAGAAGGCTATTTGTCTTAATTGTATAAAAAAAATCTATATCTTTCATATTATGTCCCTATTAATATAATCCAATAATACTTTGATCATAATCCAGTTCAAAATGTTCCTTAAATATTTCTCCATTTTTATCATGGTAATAATTTTTAGGATCAACAATAATCTTATTATCTCGGCACCATTGCTCGTATTTCTTTAAATATTCTAAATGACTATTTCTTTGTGAATCAAATGCATCAAAATTTCTTCTATAAATTTCAAAAGGAATATCTTGAAAATAATCGCAAAACTTAAGTAATTCAAAATCTTCGCTAATACCTATTATATTATCTTTATAAAGTCCAATAACAATAGTCAAAAAGCTAACTCCACTATATAACCACTTAGTTTGGTTAACTATATCTTTCTCAATAGAATCTTTAAACTCCTCAATATAATCCTGAATATCGTCTTTTATGTGAGGCTCATAATTAAAAACAAGCTGTAGTAAACTATTTCTTTTAATGTTATTAAAAAAATCTATATTTTCCATGTTATATCCTTGTTAATATAATCCAATGATACTCTGATCATAATCCAGTTCAAAATGTTCCTTAAATATATCTCCATTTTTATCATGGTAATAATTGTTAGGATCAACAATAATCTTATTATCTCTGCACCATTGTTCATATTTTTTTAAATTGTTAATATAGGTTTCGCGTTCATTTTCGAAAAAATCAAATTTAAGTCGGTATATTTCAAAAGGTATATCTTGAAAATAATCACAAAACTTTAATAAAAAGAAGTCGTCACTAATAGCTATAATATTATCTTTATAAAGGCCAAGCATCATTGTTAAGCGACCATCCCCCCTATAGAGCCATGTTGTATTATTAACAATATCTTCTTCTATTTCACCATCAAATTCTCTTTTGTAATCATCTATATCTTCAAAAGAGCTTAGATCGTAATCAAAAACTTCTCTGAGAAGTTTGTTTTCTTTAACGATTTCAAAAAAATCATTGTTTTTCATATTATACCTACTTATTATCTTTTTCTTTTCTATTATGTTTGTCTTTATTAACTTGATTAGCTTCTTTTAAATATTTAGGATAAAAAACTTTGAGTTTATTTAGCTCATCTTTACTTATTTTCCTATGATTATAAGCCGCTGTCACGTTATATTGATCATTATCTATAACAAAACTTAAATCAATAAAGTCTTTCCCAATAACAGCTTTAGCTTTGTAAATCTCAATTAAAAAATCATGTCCTTTTTCTATTTTTTTATTTTCACGTTGTTTATTTAATATATTATAAACTTCCTCAATGTCATACAGAGTATACTTAAGGTAAAAATCCTCTTTAGACTCGGCTATTTTGTATTCTTCTTTTTCATAATCAAGCATATAAGCAACAATAGAACCATCATCCTCAATAACAGCAAAATTACCAAAGTTATCTTCTGCAAATCTTGTTTTAGATAATTCACCTTGACATATGATGCCTATAAAACTATCACCTATTTCCTCAATATCTGCTATAAACATATTTTTAATCACAACAATACTCCTATTATTTATTTCTTAAGCTCCACCACTATTATGATAAGATTTCTATATATATCTTCATCTATTATTTATACAGTATCATGTTTATCTTAATTCAGAAGTAATGAAACAATTTGCATTTCTTTGAAATATATTTGTTAAAAAATGAATTGATTATTAGTAGTAAAAATTGAGAAAAAGGTTTATACAATGCATTATTTGTCTAAAGACTATTTTTATCTACTGAAAAATTAGATTAAATGTTTTCATTAATAATATCTTGATTATAATCATTTTCTAATTCAAAATATTCCTTGAATATTTCTCCATTTTCATCATGATAATAGCTATTAGGATCTACGACAATACCGTTATTTTTACACCATATTTCATATTTTTTTAACTTATCTTCATGGGGATCTCTTATATCATCAAATAATTCATAGCTTCTTCTATATATTTCAAAAGGGATGTCTTGAAAGTAATCACAAAATCTAAAAAGTTCAAAATCTTCACTTATAGCAATTATATTATCCTTATAGAGACCAAGCATAACAGTTAAGTCTCCATCTCCCCTATAAAGCCATTGAGTATTGTTTACTATTTTTTCTCCCGGCATATCTTTAAATTGTTCTACATAACATTCTATATCTTTTAATGAACGATAGTTATAATCAAAAATTTCTGTAAGGAGTTTATTCCCTTTAACAATTTCAAAAAAATCAATATTGCTCATGCTATTCCTAATTATCATCTTTTAATTCTCTATTATGTTTTTCTTTATTAATTTTTTTCGCTTCTTTAAAATATTCAGGGCCAAAGTTTTCAAGCTTTTTTAATTCATCTATAGTAATTTTTTTATTATTATATGCCGCTGTAGCATTATATTTATTATTATTTACAACATAAGTTAAATCTATAAAATCTTTTCCAATAACAGCTTTAGCTTTGTAAAGATCAATTATAATGTCATGTTCATCTTCTATATGTTTACGTCGTTTATTTAATATATCGTAAACTTCATCAATGTCATACAGAGTATACTTACGGTAAAAATCCTCTTTAGATTCAGCTAATTTGTATTCTTCTTTTTCATAATCAAGCATATAAGCAACTATAGAACCATCATCTTCAATGATAGCAAAATTTCCAAAGTTATCTTCTGCAAATCTTGTTTTAGATAATTCGCCTTGACATATAATTCCTATAAAACTATTATCTATTTCTTCAATATCTGCTATGAACATTTTTTTAATCATGATTTTCCCTATTTTGAAAATTATAAATAATTCTTTAAGTATATAATATTTTTGATATTAGGTTCTTATAAATTATAAGATTACTCTTTAAAAAGGAATAGTATAATGAAAATTTTAAAAAGACTTATAAGCTTTTTTGTTATAATAATATTCTCGTCAGGAATATTTTTAAATGTTGCCAATGCTGGTTTATTAAAAAAAGCGGTGACAATAGTAGCAATAAAAGAGATTGTTCCAATAGTTGTAAAGTTTTATGGAAAAAAAGCAATAGCATCATCAAAAACAAAAATAATAGAATATATTGCTAATAATCCTAATAATAAAAGAGTTATATTAAAATATATAGAAGATCAAGGAAAAAATCTAAAAATGGAAAAAAATGCTTCAATGTTTATAAATGAAATAAATAATATAACGCCTACATTAAAACAAGGGATAAGATTGCCTAAAAATGGAATATGGTCAGGTAATAAAGGAGATTCGAAATTCTTTATAAATAAAATAAATGGTTTATCATCCAAGGATGGAAATTTACTAAGAGAACTACAAAATAAAATGCCAAAAGGAGTTAAATTTGAAAATGGTTATCCTAATTTTAAACCATACGCCGAGAAGACAATAAATGTAAAAGGAATGAAGGGAGATCATAAATTAGATGTAGATTTAACTAAAAAAACGATAATTGATAAGAAGATAGATATAAATGGGAAAACATATGAAAAACAAGCTGATATAGAAAAAATGGTAAAAGATAAAAATTTAATATATCATCATGAAGGAGAGGCTGGAGAAGAAATGTCTCTATTAGATAAATCAATACACGAAAATATTAGGCACGATGGAAGTTCATCTATTTTGAGGAATAAAAATGCAAACTGAAATTTACTTTGATTGGCATATAAATAAACTAAATGACACTTTTGTTTTTAATAAAGTAGATAAGCTAAATATTATTGGAGAAGATGAATTTGGTAATATTATAAAAGTAATCAATGATAAAGTGTATATTATTATTCATGATTCTTCGCCTTCTAAAATTCTATTGTGCGAAAGTTTAGATGAATTTAATAAACAGGTTAAATATTATAATCAAGAAGAAAAAAATAGAAGATTCGAAGAGTTTTCTAAAAATATAAAAGACGATGATGATTACGAATATCTTGTAAAAATAAAAACAGTTGCACAAGTAATTGGAAGCAAGAGGATTAATTCATCCTATATAAGTTCTCCATTGTACAATATTACAAAAGCTTGGAAAAATGGAGAAGTATCAAATGATGAATATAAACAAATACTAAGTCTTGATTAAACTAAAAAAGGAGCACTTGCTCCTTTTTATTTAATGTTAACTATTTTCTGCTTTTCTTTTTTATCGTTATTAACTTTTTTTGCTTCTTTGAAATATCGAGGAGAAAAGTTTTCAAGCTTAAATAGTTCTTCTGATGTTATTTTGCCTTCTTTAAATGCCAAAGAAACATTGTACATATTATTAAGAGCATAAGATCGATCTATAAAATCCTTACCTATAACAGCTTCTGCTTCATATAATTTCGTCAATGAATCAGATTCTTCAAGAGGGGGTTGTGCTTCTGTATTTCTTATAATATCTAATACTTCGTCTAATGTATAAAGAGGATATCTCTTATAAAAATCATCAAGAGAAGAAGCAATAACGTAATCTTCTGGTTCATATTCATGCATCCAAGCAACTACCTGCCCATTATCGTCGATATATACATGATTACCAAACTCATCTTCTGCAAACCTTTTCTCTGCCATTTCTCCATCACATAATGTTGCACATATTTCTTCATTTATTTCAGGTATATTAGCTATAAACATATCTTTTATCATATGATATATCCTTTTTTATTTGCTTTCTTATCATTATTAACTTTTTTAGCTTCTTTAAAATATTCAGGTCCAAAGTTTTCAAGCTTTTTTAATTCATCTATAGTAATTTTATTATTATTATATGCTGCCGTGGCATTATATTTATTATCATTTACAACATAAGTTAAGTCTATAAAGTCTTTACCTATGACAGCTTTAGCTTCATCAAGGTCTGTAATAATTTCATAGTTTTTTTCATTTTTCCGATTACTAGAATTAATTTCATCTAATACTTTAAATGCTTCATCGATGTCATACAAAGGATATTTGTTATAGAAATCATCTAAAGAATCGGCAATTTTATATTCTTCAGGTTCATATTCCAACATGTGTGAAATAATAATTCCGTTTTCTATAGTGCAAAAATTACCGAAATGATCTTCAGCAAATATCTTATTATTTTTAATATCGTCACATAAAAATCCGATAAAATGGTCATCAATTTGTTCTATATAAGCAATAAAAACATTTTTTTTCATATTAACCTCATTATATTAAATAAGATAATTATAATAATATATAGTTTTAACTTTTACTCAAGTGTAGAATGCACTTCCATTATTAAACAAAAAGTAAAAGAAACAAAAATAGAAAAACTAAATCAAAAAATTATAGAAAAAATAATTAATGATATAAAATCTGAAATTTCAAATAAATAGTATAATCTCAAAAAATATCCTCTATGGGGATAGAGGATATTAAAATCCATATTTTTTAAATATTAACCAATTAAAATTTTTATGTTATGCGATTTAAAAGGTGTTCAAGATTAGTAATAGCCATATCTAAATGTTTAATATCTAACTCAAGCTGAATACGTTTAGGCATAGGATTAATACAAAAATAATAAATAGCTGTAAGCATATCATCTTCAATATTGGGTAAAGCTTGCTTTAATTCTGCATAAGAGTCCTTATTTTGATAATGATGTGGGATAATATCTACAGTAGTATCTACTTCATAAGTAGCAGATGCTGGGCCTCTTGATATAAGAATATTAGGTTTACGAATAAAGGTGATACCATCATAAGTAGCCATTATTTTATTATGAATATATTTATCACCAGTATTATTTACACTAACTTTAGAAAGGCGAACACAAGGTCCATAATCTAATGTCCTATCATCAGGAATAAAACCAGCAACAAGTTCTTTATTAGATTTATGTGTCTGAATCCACAAATTGAGAGATTTTGTTTCACCCAAAATAGTTGATGTTTTTCCTGTAATAAACTTACAATGATGGAAAGGAATAAGTAGTTCGTTTATTTTAGATAATTTTTCATAAATTTCATTATTCATAAAATGACCTCTTTTAAATTTTCATTATTATAACATAAATTAAAAATGTATTCTAGTTTAAAATAAAACGGATTATTTTTTATTGCATGGCATTACCTATTTTAATATAATCAATGTTTAATCTAATAATAAAAGGTAGATAACAATGGGATTACGTTGCTCACATGACGCATTTAAGGGTGGTTATAGCGATTTCAATAGGCTTAGGCAAGCTGTTTGTAAAACTCTTGATGGGGATCATCCTCCTCACTATAAATATGGTCAGTAACCCCGCCCTGTCGGACGAGGCTTGAGAATGAAAACAGGTTTATCGTTTTCGATAAAGAAAAACCAATTAGT
>PPYF01208460.1_pt1 | contig 51950 bp, 55 predicted proteins | sample 1559871 | NCBI WGS metagenome assembly PPYF01 (sample SAMN08240021, study PRJNA423297) | Human gut metagenome, whole genome shotgun sequencing project.
CGTATTTAGTATATAATTAGGGCTAAAGAAACATTCTACAATAAAAGAAAAAATTGGAGAATGTTTATGTGTTCTACGATTACCGATATTGCCCATCGTTTACACGAGTATAGGAAAAAATTGAATAAAACCCAGGAGGAAATGGGGCAATCTCTGGATGTTTCCCAAAGTCAGTACAACAAATTGGAAAATGGACAGCATATCATTTCTTTCCACAGTTTACAATATTTCCGAAAAGAAGGGGGAGACGTCTATTACCTGATTACAGGAAAAGAATATCAACCTGGCATTTTGGATAATTATATAGAACAATGCCATACGTCTCAGGAAGCCGCTCAATTTTTAAAATTAATCATTTGGGTAACGGAACAGGGAATGAATAAAGTAAATTTTCATGAAAAAAGAGAACTGACTCAGATGTGGAAATATATATCTCTGGCAGAAAATGAATATATTCTGGAAAATATCTGGATTAATATCAGAAAAGCGGAGAATCTTTCTCAACTGCAAATGGCAGAACTTATGGATATTGATATCAAACGTTATCGCAGACTTGAAAAAATGCTCAGCATGCCAGATGCCGCCGTACTGGCGACACTGTACGAAAAGCTTTCGTATTCCCCCTTACTGTTTTTAGAAAATCACTTATACTACTCCGATGCCATCAACCGCATCTGGGAAAGTTTTCCAGAATCACTCTCGAAAAAACTGATACATCTATTAGATGAGGGACTTTGTCTCCTTCAACTTCCTCCTGCACTGCAAAATGACTGCTGCACTTAAATCGGAAGGCTGCATATAAATATGAACAGCATAGGTATGCACATCAAAAATACCTACTGCAGCCTTCCTTTCCTCTCTACTCTTCCAGAATTTGAATCTCCAGATAGTCAAAATCTATGGAATCTATAAAATTATCTGCTGAAAACCGCGTCTTATCGTGGCACTGAAATTCATTGATATTATGATCCAGCCAGATAGGTTTGCTCAAGTCCCACAGATAGCACATTTCTTCCAGGGAATTGAATATTTTATGCGTTCTGGTGTCATTCGTCTCATCGCAGATCACAGTATCCCTGAGCATACGATTGTCCTTCCAGATTTTTCCCCATAACCGAAACATGAAACTCCCTCCTCTCTTAAGAGATCCTAAGAGCATCTTCTATTACAGTCTGGAAATTAACTCCTCTCTTTCTTTTTCATAACCCGGTTTACCCAGCAGCGCAAACATATTGCGTTTGTAACTCTCAACACCTGGCTGATCGAATGGATTCACACCAGATACATATCCGCTGACACCGCAGGCAAATTCAAAGAAGTAGAATAACTGTCCCAGATAAAACTCATTCTGTTCTGGAATTTTCACCATAAGGTTCGGTACGTTTCCATCTGTATGAGCCAGAATTGTACCATTCATAGCGCTTTTATTTACAAAATCAACGGTTTTGCCTGCCAGATAATTCAACCCGTCCAGATCCACCGCTTCTTCTCCAATTGTTAATTCTGCGGAAGATTTCTCCACATTCAGAACTGTCTCGAACATAATTCTCGCGCCATCCTGAATAAACTGTCCCATAGAATGCAGATCTGTCGTCAGATCAACAGAAGCAGGGAAAATACCTTTCTGATCTTTTCCTTCACTCTCTCCGTACAACTGTTTCCACCATTCAGATACATAATGAAGGCTTGGCTCATAATTTGCCAGAATCTCCACTGATTTTCCTTTTCTATGCAGAATATTTCTCACTGCTGCATACTGCAGAGCATCATTAGAAGCAAACGGCTGATTCAGAGCCAATTCTCTTCCTGAAGCCGCGCCCTCCATCAATTTATCAATATCTGCGCCGCTCACTGCGATAGGCAGAAGTCCCACTGCTGTCAAAACAGAAAAACGTCCTCCCACATCATCCGGTACAACAAAGGTCTCATATCCTTCCTCATCTGCAACCTTTTTCAGAGCTCCTTTCACTCTGTCCGTGGTAGCATAGATTCTTTCAGCGGCTCCTTTCTTTCCATACTTTTTCTCCAACATTTCTTTAAATACACGGAAAGCAATCGCCGGCTCTGTAGTAGTACCAGACTTGGAAATCATGTTTACAGAAAAATCTCTGTCACCGATCACATCAACCAGCCCCTGAATATAGCTGCTGCTGATGCTGTTACCTACATAGTAAATCTCAGGAGTCTTACGAATTTCTTTTGATACGTTATTGTAAAATCCATGTCTCAAAAATTCAATAGCCGCTCTCGCTCCCAGATAAGACCCTCCGATACCAATGACCAGCAGCACTTCTGAATCATTTTTAATCTTTTCTGCCGCTTTTTTTATTCTGGCAAATTCTTCCTTATCATACGCAACCGGAAGATCGATCCATCCCAAAAAGTCATTTCCCAGACCTTCTCTGCTCACCAGCTCCTGCTTTGCAGCATCTACGATTTTGCTCATAGACTGTACTTCTTCTTCACGAATAAATTTGGCTGTTTTTGAATAATCAAATGTTACCTTACTCATAATCTTTTGCTCCTTTTCTCAGATGATTTCCTACATCTACCATTGTTAGTTTACCAAATCACTTTCCCTTTATCAAGTCAAATCAGGTACTCCCGAATAACTTCCCGCATAATATGTTCTTCCTCTGGGGTGAGCATATGAGAAAATTTCGTTTCGCTGGAGGCCGTCTGGCGAATCCCTTCTGTGACACGATCAATCAGTTCTTCCCTGGTCTGTTCTCTGACTGCATCCACCTGTGCCTCCTGTTTGGGCGAACTTACCGTATTTTCCATATAATCCATCAGCCCGTCCAATATGATATCCTCTTTATTCATAAATCCCATGAACTGTTTCATCAATAAAAGCAGCGCAAAAATACCTGCCCCTACCAGCACATACTGATATCTCATCAATTCTATCTCCTGATATCGGTATGTCCCATAGACCGCCGCCATCATGAGGAGAAAACATATAAACGCTCCATATCCGATGCCCTGTTTCCACTTTTGCAAAGAAATCCCCATCATCTTTCCTCGTATCATCTGCGTCCGGATAAAAACTTCCGGATTATTAATTTCCTGTTCTTTTGTCTTTCTCATCTGATACTCATTTAAAAACTCTTTTGTCCATTTTCCCTTTGGCTCTGTTATCTGACGCAGATCACGGATGACTCTTCCATAAAAACTATTCACCATGGCAATACAGAGAATCCCTAAAATTCCAGCTCCTATCATTCCATAAAACAATACGTTTCTTTCCATCAGATCATGCAGCATATACGATTACCCCCTTAAATTTTTCATCTTCCCTCGACGGAAGCTTCTGGAGATATTATATCGCCCATATTCCCGATTTGAAACTAAAATCGTTCGTCAAATTCTCTGCTCTTTCGCCATCTCTATGATTTTTATATGTTTTTTACCATCTCTTCTACCAGACGCACACTATGTTCTACTGCTTTTTTTTCAAAGGCAGGGTAATCCATCACTGCACTATTATCTGCTTTATCCGAAATGGCGCGAATGACTACAAATGGAATCTGGTTAAGGTAAGCTGCCTGTGCGATCGCAGCCCCCTCCATTTCCGTACAGGATCCGGCAAACTCCTGAATAATTTCTTCTTTTACAGCAGAATCTGCCACAAACTGATCGCCACTTACCACTCTGCCCTCGAATACAGAAATATCCGGGTTCACCTTTTTACACGCTTCCACTGCACACTCTCTCAACCGGGTATCTGCTGTAAAGGAAAATACATCCATCTGCGGTATCTGTCCCTTCCGATATCCAAATTCTCTGGCATCCATATCATGCTGAAGGGCATCTGTGGATACTACAAGATCTCCAATATTAATCTCATTCTTTAAAGAACCTGCAATACCCGTATTAATCACTGCATCCACCTGAAAATCATCTACAAGAATCTGTGTGCATACCGCTGCATTTACTTTCCCAATCCCGGATCTTACCACAACCACTTCTTTACTATTTAATTTTCCATGATGAAACTCCATGGAAGCTTTTTTTGTCAGAGTAACCTCTTCCATCTGCTTCTTTAAAATTTCAACTTCAACTTCCATAGCTCCGATGATACCTATTTTCTTCATGTACTTCTTTCCTCCATCCTCTGTTATTCTCTGCTGTTTTCTATTATAGCAAACAGAAAGACCCCTGTGAACCATAGATTTATCTGGAATTCCCTTTCATGGTTTGTTATAATATCCCTTGGAAAGCTACAAGCTCAGACAACTTTTATTAAGGAGGAAAATCAAGATGGTATACAAGACAAGAGGAACCTGTTCTTCTCAGATCAGTTTCGATGTAGTAGACGGAAAACTGCATAATGTACAGTTTACCGGTGGATGTAACGGCAACCTGAAAGGTATTGGCGCGCTGGTAGAAGGTTTGGAAGTAAATGATGTCATCACACGTCTGGAGGGTATCAAGTGCGGTTTCAAATCTACCTCATGTCCTGATCAGCTTGCGCAGGCTTTAAAACAGGCTGTAAATCAGTAAAAAATGGCACTGCGGTCAATGCAGTAACAACCGCAGTGCTTTTTTGAATATCTTTTTGCAAAACTTTCCTATCTGTCCCATTTATCACAAAGGTTATTGATCTGACTGGTAAATTTTGCAAGATCTTTATTGGCGCCTCCTTCGTTATGGCGTATTACCGTAAGCAGTCTCTGGCCAGCCGCAAGAAGTCTCTGATAAACAGCGGAAGCCTTGATTTGTTTTGCTGTCTGCTGCCGGATTGCAAGTCCCTCTGTCTCCTTCAGGAACTGTCCCTCTTTCAGATCATAGACTGTACCGCTGTAAGGCGCCATTGCATCATAATGAAGTTCATTTTCCAAACGCCCTGCAAAAGTTTCACACGCCTCACTGTCACCGTGACACACAAACACCTGACGCGGTTTCAACTGAAATGCAGAAGCCCATTCCATAAGCCCGTTATTGTCCGCATGACCACTTACACCCGGTAATACAAGAATCTCCGCATTCACCTGAATCTCTTCTCCAAACAGTTTAATATCCGTAGCGCCCTCTACAAGAGTTCGCCCTGGAGTTCCTACAGCCTGATATCCCACAAACAAAATGGTACATTCTTTTCTCCACAGGTTATGCTTCAAATGGTGCTTAATTCTTCCTGCATCACACATACCGCTGGCTGATATAATGACCTTCGGACGATCATCACTGTTAATCGCTCTGGATTCATCCGTGGTCACGGAAAGCTTCAATCCGGGGAAAGAAAGCGGATTGATTCCCTTATCCACCAGTTCCATAGCCTGTCTGTCAAAACAATCTCGGTGATGTTCCCGAAAAACAGTAGTTGCTTCTACCGCCAGAGGACTGTCCACAATAACCGGAAAATCATCAAATCCCGGAACCATATGCTCTGCCTTAATCTTTCGGATAAAATACAGCATCTCCTGCGTTCTTCCCACTGCAAAAGAAGGAATCACCACGTTACCGCCCCGCTTAAAGGTTCTCTGGAACAGCTCTGCCAGCGATTTTTCATAATCTATCACTTTTTCATGACTTCTCGTTCCATACGTAGATTCCATCACCACATAATCTGCGCTGTGAATATACTGAGGATCTTTGATAAGCGGCTGATTTTTATTTCCAATATCGCCGGAAAATACAATCTTTCTTTCTTCCCCTCCTTCTGTCAGCCAGAGTTCTATACTGGCAGATCCAAGCAAATGTCCCGCATCAATAAAACGTACCTGAATCCCTTCTGCCAGCGTAATTCTCTCATTGTACGGACATCCCACCAGATTAGCGATCGCTCCTAACGCATCATCCATATTATAGAGAGGTTCCACCGCTTCCTTTCCAGCTCTCTTGCCCTTCCGGTTCTTCCATTCTGCCTCAAACATCTGAATATGAGCGCTGTCACGAAGCATAATATCACACAGATCTGTCGTGGCATATGTGGCATAAATACTGCCCCGGAAACCCCTCGCATATAAAAGCGGCAGTTTTCCCGAATGATCGATATGAGCATGCGTCAACAACACAAAATCCAAATCGGACGGCGGGATCGGAATCTCTATATTCTCAAAATGATTCGGTCCCTGTTCCATACCACAGTCTACCAGAAAATGCTTTCCGGCCGCTTCCAGATAATAACAACTCCCCGTCACCTCATGTGTAGCTCCTATAAATGTCAGCTGCATATAAAGCCCCCTTTCTCCACAGGCTTATTATATTTTTAATTATCTTTTATTATACGCTTTCTGAAAAGTGAATGCAAACTTGACTTTTTCTCTCTATAGGGTAATAATGAATGGAAAAGTATTTATTTTGCAGGAGGATATCTATGAAACACATTGTACTTACCGGCGGCGGAACCGCAGGTCATGTTACACCAAATATTGCCATGATCCCCGCGCTTCAGGAAAAAGGCTTTCAGATTTCTTATATTGGTTCCTACGATGGAATTGAAAAAAAACTGATTGAAGAAATGGGCATTCCCTATTACGGAATCTCTTCTGGAAAACTGAGAAGATATTTTGATCCCAAAAACTTTACAGATCCTTTTAAGGTTTTAAAAGGCTACCACGAAGCCAGAAAGCTTCTGAAAAAGCTGAAACCAGACGTTGTATTTTCAAAGGGCGGTTTCGTTACAGTACCGGTTGTAATCGCAGCAAAGCACCGAAAAATCCCTGCGATCATCCATGAATCCGATATGACACCGGGGCTTGCCAACAAACTCTGCATTCCTTCTGCCGTGAAAGTCTGCTGCAATTTCCCAGAGACCGTAAAGCAGCTTCCTGCAGATAAAGCAGTACTCACCGGAACGCCTATCCGGCAGGAACTTTTGGAGGGAAACAAGCTGGAAGCCCTGAAATTCACTGGCTTAAAAGCCAATAAACCCGTTCTCATGGTTATCGGCGGAAGTCTCGGATCTGTAGCTGTCAATACTGCTGTTCGTCGAGTACTCCCTGAACTTCTGAAAGAATTTCAGGTGATTCATCTTTGCGGTAAAGATAAGCTGGATCCAACGCTTACTTCTCTGGAAGGATATGTCCAATATGAATATATTAAAAAAGAACTGGCCGATCTCTTTGCTCTGTCTGATATCGTAATTTCCCGCGCCGGCGCGAACGCTATCTGTGAGATCAATGCACTGAAAAAACCGAATCTTCTGATTCCTCTGTCTGCCAATGCCAGCCGTGGTGATCAGATTCTGAATGCCCGATCCTTTGAAAAATTAGGCTACAGTAAGGTATTGGAAGAAGAGGAGCTTACCAACGACCTTCTCCTGAAAACGATTCGGGAATTATATCAGAATCGCGAAACCTATATAAAAGCTATGGGCGAAAGCAATCAGATGGATTCTATAGGAAAGATTGTTGACATGCTCTGTGAATGCGCGAAATAACTACAAAATATTTTTAAAAAGGGATAAACCAGGCAGGCAAACAGCTTACTTGGTCTGTCCCTTTTTATTCTCATCTTTTTACAGTTCTGCCATCACCTTACGAAGAACCTCTTCTTTATCTTCTTCTGTAAGACTTCCCGGATTCCAGGTCAAACCAACCTGATCATCTTCGTATCTCGGAATCAGGTGCACATGAAAATGAAATACTGTCTGACCTGCAGGTTCACCATTATTCTGAACGATATTAAATCCATCGCAGTTCAACGCCCGCGTCATAATTCCTGCCATTTTTTTTGCCAAAATTATGGCTTTGGAAGCTAATTCATCTGGAATTTCATAAATGTTCGCATAATGTTCTTTAGGTAGAATCAGAGCATGACCTTTACTGGCTGGTCCCAGATCCAGAATCACTCTAAAATCCTGATCCTCGTATAACGTTGTTGACGGAATTTCACCCGCTGCAATTTTACAAAAAATACAATTTTCCATTTTATCTTCTCTCCTTGTTTATAATTTTTTTGTCGTGAAATAGAATGATGTTGTCGAAATTTGCAAAATGGTTTTCATTGCTTCCCCTTTCGTTCGATGATACACTGTTACCTATATCTTATAGAAAAGAGGAATACCTTATGTTAACCAAGGAGGAACAACACCAATTACATCTGTTCTGTGAAAAAGACGAACATCTAGCAGATTTAATTAAAAAAATGGAAGCTTCGCACCGGATGAGTCTTTCCCGTATTTCCCATGAAATACGCAATCCAGTTACACTGATCAACAGTTTTCTCCAGCTTACGCAGACCAGACATCCTGAAGTCATGCAATTTACAAGCTGGTCTCCCATTATGGAAAACATGAACTATCTGCGAAACCTTCTGGAAGAAATATCAACTTTTAATAATTCTCAGATTCTTCACAAGGAACCGTGTTCACTCACAAAACTTCTGGAATCCATCGTAACTTCCTGTCGTCCTGCACTGCTTCCCATCCAGATCGACTTTGAGAAACTTTCTCCCATTCCGTCTGTCCCTCTGGATGGAACACGAATCCGCGCTGCCGTTTTAAATCTTATCCGCAATGCCGAAGAGGCAATCGGAGATTCTAACCATGGTAAAATAAAAGTTTCTCTTTCCTTTGACGGAGTTTCCTTTTATATTGCCATTTCCAACAACGGTCCGCAGATTCCCTCTGACCATCTGGAAAACCTTTTTGAACCATTTATCACCCATAAAAATAATGGCTCCGGTCTGGGATTGGCAGTGGTTCATAATGTAGCCATGGCTCATAAAGGTAAAGTATTCGTCTCTTCTTCCCCAGAAGAAACCACTTTTACCATACAACTTCCCCTGTCCTATGACACTTGAGAAATCGTCCTTCTCCTATACAGAAGCGCTGTCAGCAAAGCACCTCCCAGTACACCGCCGATATGCGCTGCATTGTCTACTCCTGCGGACTGAAATCCATGATAAATAGTCAGGACAATTACAAATAACAATCTGGAGGCTGTCATCTGTTCAATCCTTCCTCTGTTTTTAAGAAGAATCACGAAGACACCTCCAATAACTGCAAATACAGCCCCCGATGCTCCTGCGCTTACAGCCGTAAAACCTGTACGGCAGTCCCACAACATAGAAAGTAAATTTCCTATTATTCCTCCTCCCAGATAAATAACCAGATATCTCCACCGCCCAACCAACTCTTCTAAAGTATCTCCCAAAAATAATAATAATGCCATATTATTCAAAAGATGATACAGTCCAAAATGAAGAAACATACTGGTGATCAGCCGATACCATTCTCCCTCCAATATCCAGGGCGTATAAGCCGCCCCGCACTTCATCATAAACTCTGTATTCTGCGTATCGCCCACAAGTTCTAACACGACAAACACCAAAATATTGATACCTATAATTGTCAGATTCACCCAATTCAAAGGTCCCTGAAAAATACGCTCCAAAGCATCAGGCGGACTACTGTTTTTATCGGATTCCTGCATTTTTTCACTCCTTTTTTCACATTTATCCTTATTATAAAACACCTGATATCCGTTTACAAGAGCTTTCCCTTTCCGTTGGACTTCTCTATTTTCTGAAGCGATAGATTAAATCTGCAAATCGGACTTCATCCCCCTCTTCCAGTTTTTCCTCCCGATCGCCTTCCAAAGTCACTCCATTAATCCATGTACCATTCCTTGAGTTCAGATCTCTAAGATAACAGTCATTGCCCTCTATTCTGATTCTCCCATGAAGCCTGCTTACCGCCTGAGAGGGCAGTATAATGTCTGCCCTCTCCTTCATGGTTCCGACAAATTGTATTTCTTTATCTTTAATAAGAATACTCCTGTCCTGGCGGGGATATTTTTCTTCCAATTGAAATACAGGTCTGACACTTTCGTTTCCCAAAATTTTCGTCAGGTACTCTTCCTGATAAGAAGAATCTTCTACCCACCCCCGCTCATAAGCGTCTTCTTTCCTATCCTTTTGCAGCATCGCAATCTCATTATCTTCTTTCAATATATCTTTTTTATTCCTCACTTTGAGGAAAATACCCCATCCCGCCGCCAGCGCCATTCCAATTCCCAGCCAGATGAGTATCCCCTCCCTGTAATTTCTCCACATTAACCATCTTATAAGTGCATATACAAATACTGCGCCGGCGCTTACCGCTATCCACCCGGAAAATGTTTTCGTCTCTTCCGGATCTTCATCTTGAAAAAATGCTTCCAACGCCTGCTCATGCATTTTTTGTTCCAAATGTTTTTGCTGTTCTTTTCGTACTGTTTCTTCAAAGTCTTCTTTTCCTGTTTCCTCCTCTATTTTTTCTTCTTCATACAGAGTTTCATACGAATCCGCTATTTTTGACTTTCTATATCTCTCCATGTGTTCTCTCAGTCCCTCTGCAGTCAGCCCTTCCTGAACAACATAATGATACAAACTGTAAATATCCACTACTGCTTTTTTATTTTCATGATTCAAAAGAGGAAGCGTCTCTTCCAATAACTCCCGAAATTGTTGTTCTAAGTCCCAGGTTTCTCCCGGTATATAACAAAATTCTATCTCTTCCATTCCCGCAGCCGCATAAATCTGATCTAATTTCAAGTAAACAGAATCTGCTGATAACAGATATTCTTCCATATTCTCCAAAACCTTTAAAAACGCAAAAATTACCGTAAGAACCTCTTCTCCTTCTGCCTTTCCGCCTCGCCATCTCTCCTCCAAAGATATTTTAGATGTCAGATCATAATAATATAAAATTTCATTATCCATCCTTTTTGCTTCACACTGCAATAAGCCCGGAATACTATTTTCTGTGATCATTTTTGATGGGTATGCTTCTTTTTCCTGTTTATCCTCACGATGAATCACCAGATAACTATGTTGGAGATCTCTTCTATATTCTATTTTCACTTATTCCAGCACCTCCCCCACAGCTTCTCGTTTTCGTATATAATTCACTGGACGGATCACCTTTTGAGAAACTGCAAGCTGAAATCGGAGAAGACTTTTCTTCCACATCTTTGTATCCGCAGAAATCTTATAAATAATTTTTTCCCTGTTTCCCGACGGTGCAGCCACAAGATTTTCAGGAATCATATAAAATTCTCCTTTCAGACGATTCCACTTTTCAGCCGCTTTCTCTTTCGGCTCCGTTCCCTTTAAGACTCCCTCAAAACTTCCAGTCAGTACGGTTTCGCAAGCCGCCTGCGTATACCAGCATCTCTGCCAGGTATGAAAACACAGAGACAGCATCCAACCGATCACAATCACTGACAGGCTAAAAATCACAGATGATTCCACCGTTAAATAACCCTTCCTCTTCCAATTTTTATCAAACCTTCTCATGCCAAACACTCTCCTACTAAAAATCCCAGCAATAAAAATGGTACAAACGGAATCTCCTTCTCTGACTCTTTTTTAAAAAACAAATAAAAAATCCCCACTCCTCCGGCTGTAAAAAAAGCGATCGCCAACAAATTCCATACCTTTTTCATACCAAGAGCCCAACCTACCGCCATAACAATCCAGCCATCCCCTGATCCTATTTTTCCTTTGCGACTTACGGCAATCACCCAAAGAAGCAGCCCTGGCAAAATCCCCCACCAATTATCTAAAGTTTCCGTTCCCACCTTATAAATCCCGGTAACGCCCGCCATAGCCACGGTATAACGCAGATCCACTTCCCCTTTTTTGTAATCCGTCCATCCATTTATTAGCAAATACAGAAAAACAATTCCGTTCACATTTATTCCTTTCCGCTGCATCTCTGACACTGATGCATATGAGATACTTCCGATTTTTTTACCATATGAACTGTTCGTTTCAGACCACTGCAATGTTCTGACGAATGATAGCGATTTCCCTTCTCTGTATAATAAATAATCCCTGTTTCCCCATCACTGCCACATTTTTCACAACTGTGGTATTTTTCTCCATATGCATTTCTTTGACCATCCAAATCCTCCGCAAATTCTTTATGTATCGATAGTTCAATATGAGTACAGGACGGTGACGTATGATAAACACTTTCATTTTCTGATATATATACCATTTCTTCCCATTGGGCATCCCCCTCCCCTATATCTTTTGTTTTATCCCATCCTACCCAGCAATTTACCTTTGCTTCATTCGTAAATCTTATGGGCGGAACAAATGTCAGAGAAACCGGAAGTTTATATTCTGCCTGCGCCCGGAGGATAAGTTCGTTATTCCTGAAAGCAGTCCCTACATAAGAAAATTTTACATGTTCCCCAAAATCAGGCATTCTACTTCTCGCATATGCCATACAAAAAGCGCTGGAAATGCCTGATCCAATAGAAGAATCTCCGTTTTCTCCATATGCGTACATTCCTAGTTCCATAGCACTTTGGTGAAGAGACGTTTTGATCAGAGACTGCATTCTGTAAATATCCAAAATCCCCAAAATACTTCCTACAGCAAGAAGGAAAACAGGAACCGCCACTGCCGCCTCCACTGTCAAAGATGCTTTCCTGTATCGTCCCTCCCTTTTTTTCAGAATCCAGAGGAATACCTTCCGGGATGTTTTCAAAAACGAACATAAAGGGGATTGTCTCGTTTTATCTGCCTGAAGAGCCATCTTTCTTTTTTCTTTCCCCGGAAGGCATTCCTTTATATTCTTACTACATCTCATACCCGTACTCCCTCTCAATAAAGAAATCCTTTCCACTGCAATTTACCTGTATCTCTGTTTTCAGATAAGACACACACAGATCCATCCGAAAATTTCCATTTCCCTCTGTTTTTCTAATTTCCTGTTCCACAATATCCATCGTCCGCAATACCTGTTCCTGAGAATCTCCCAAAAATAATAACAGCCGAAGATATTCTTTATAATTCATACCTTTTTGTTGCGTTCCCTGGCTCTGCAATCCCTGTGTCAGCTTTCCCAGTTGATTCAAGGACAGCTGCCAACTTGCTCCTGTCTTAATTAGAGGAATCTCCTTTCCCTGTAAAAGCTGCCGCACGTCCAGAACACTTTCACCAAAAGCCCATGCCGCCTGAAGCGCCAGACTTACCACCGATCCCAGAAACGGCATCCCTATATAAGAACAAATAGTAAGAGCCATCTCCTGAATCTGCGCCTGACTGGATGGATCACTGAGAAGAAACGTAAGATTCGCTGCCTCTCTCACTGCCAGAAGCCGCATAACCACTGATTTCAGATTTTCCATATCCGTATCTTTCCCTGCCACTGCATATTCCAGCTGATAAGAAAGTCCTTCCTGCGACAAACCGTCTCTTTCTTCCCCATCAATATATGTCTTCAAATGTCTCGCCATATACTCTTGAAAAACGATATTATTCCATGCAGTATTCGGATTTTCACCACTGTAAATCGCCCCCATTCCCTGCTCACAATTTCTCTTTAAAAGGCTTCCTGTTCTCGAAAATTTCCCAGAAGAAATCACATTTTCTGCCGGAAGAACCAACGCTAAAATCCCTCTGTCTTTCCATTGTTGAATCACTTCCAGCGGATTAATAAAATCTTCTGGAACCGATTCCGCTGGTCCCTGTTGGAGATTTTCCTGCTCTCTCTGCTCCGCTTTCTCCTTTTCTTCTTTATAGGACTGAAATGCCTGCTTTGCCTGATCAATACTGCCGCTTTGCTCCTGCTCTTTTATAATCTGTGTCTGCATTTTCATCTGCTGTAAAAGAAGTTGTATCCCTTGAATCCCTACTGTGTCTTTCATATAATCCACCGCCTGCATTTTAAAAGCCTGACCTTTTTGATCCGTTGCAAGTGTATACCCCAAAATTTTTCCTGATGGATTTGAAATTTTCCACTGATTTTCCCCACGAAAATCCCTGAATGTTCTTCCAGGTGAACAGCTTCTATTGATACTTTCCTCCAGAATCTGATACATATAACCTGGCTGAAGCGTTCCGCTCCCATATCCTCCATCCAGAAAAAACACATGGTATTTTTCTAATAATTCTCGCTGATATCCTGCAAACACAGAATATAAACCCTCTTCCACCCCCGCTTGCGCCTGGACTCTTCCTCCGGCGATTTGCACCGAATGAAACATTACCTGAATAAGAATCAAAAAAACTGCCATAAACAAACTAAAAAATACAGTAACACTACCCTTTTTCTTCAAGGGATACTCCTCCTTCTTTGGATTTTGTAACTAGATCTTGTTACTTTGACTTGTTATTTTTGAGAGAATATTATTGACCAGACTGACTAACTGTTTCTTAAAAATGGTTACTAATCCCACTAAGACAACGATAATCAAGATCAGTTCTACCGTTCCGAGAGCATCTTCTTCTGTCCAAAAACGTCTCCACAGTCTCATTTTTCTCACCTCCTTTCTGCGATCCCCAACTCATACTTTTATTCATCACCTCCTTAATCGTACTTTTTCCGTACTCTTATATGGAAAATGTAAGCCACGCAGGCACCATTAGAAGAATAAATACTACCAAAAGCATCAAAATCATGGGAAACAACAACTTTGTGGATGCCTGTTCCCCTAAAATCCTGGCCTGCTGTCTCCGAATTTCCTGTGCCTTCCCTGCTTCTTCCTCCAGAATTCTTCCCATATCCCCACTTCCTTTCTGCAAATGCTGAACCAGCAATGCCGATAATGTTTTATAATAAAGAATTCCACATTTTTCGCCCAATTCTTCATATGCTTTCTTCTCTGATACTCCCCGTTCCATTTCCTGACATATTTCCAAAATCACTTCATACGCCTTTCTTTCCTCCCCCTTCTTCCTCCCCTCTATATAGTCTTTTCCGATTCGTTCCATCGCTCTTCGCAAATTCACTCCCGCTCCCAGAAGGAGAGTAAGTTTACTTAAAATCTCAGGATAATCCTGTATCATCTGTTCTTTTTCTCTTTTCTTTTTTTCCTGTAAAATCTGTCGATCCCGCATGAGCAAAAGTATCGGACAAAAAAAGACCAATAGAGCGACTCCTACCAGCTCTCCCTCATGATTGACTTCCCAACTCAGTTTCTTTCCAAAAAGAGAATCGGGAAGCTGCATCCAGGGAGATGTTTTGTTGTCATTTGCTGTTTTCAGCAAAGTTTCCAATTCCTCCTGTTCTGTTTTTCTCTCTGGATATACCTTTACATATTTAAAATATTTTTCTTCTGTCTCTTCCAGAGATATCACTGCCGTCAGACATACCAGGGTACCATCTTTCGGGATATCTGTTCCCAGTTTTCCTTCCCAGTTTACAATCTTCGGATCACTGCTCACCCACTGAAGAGAAACAGGAAAATTTTCCAACGTATCCGGCAAATACAAAGATCTTTGTATTTGATCCGCTGATCTATTTTCTCCCAAAATTGTTCTGTCCAACTGTTTTTTTATCTGACGAAACATTTCCTGTTTTTCTTTTTCCGTAAGTTTCTTTTCTCCGACTTCCACCATCATATCCTTCTTTTCTTTGCTCCCCTGTTCACCTTCCACCTCTAAAGACAACTCTGTCTGCCTGCTTCCTTGTCCATACTCTGGTCGTTTCAGCTCCGTAACTGCCGCTTTTTGTTTCCATTGTCCTGAAATGCCCCCCAGGGTCAAACACCCGCTCCCAATCAGCAGCAAGACCCATGTCCTGAAAATCATATGCGGCTGCAGCCACTCTGGAATAATCCACTGTTTTTTTCTCCACCTTCTCTCTATCCAGCGTATGCCCCTATATCGACGGAGACCTTTTTCTTTTCTTCCCTTCACGTCTGCCCACAAACCCAGCAGCAAAATCCCACCAAAAAGCAGTATACACAGCCCCATCATACGGAAATCCTCACAATCTTCCGCCCCATCCAAAAGCTAAGACAATAAATACCAAGACAAACGGTCATCACTACAATCCCTGCCACATTATGATACAAAACATCCATAAATCCCTGGGAAGTAAGCTGCATATACAAAATCATTGCCCCCGGCATCAGGCTCATGATCATCTGCTCCATTCTCTTTCCCGAAATACACACTTCAATTTCTCTCTGCACCCGGATTTTTTCTCCCAACACTCTCGCCATTTTTTCCATAATCGCGCCCAGATTTCCACCTGATTTTCGTGAAATCAAAAAAATCTCTCCAAAATTTTGAATATCTTCCACATCCGAACGTTTTCCCAGATCCATAAACAGCTTTTCCAAAGGTACTCCCACCTGCATCTGTCGTTCCATATAAAGCAATTCTTTTACCAGATCTTCTTCTTTTCCATAAATCTGCTCCAGTTCTTTTCGACATTCCCGTACTGCATGTTCCATAGAATATCCGGCTCGTACAGCCGTTTGAAATCCATGGAGAGCATCTTGAAAATGATAATACAAACGCTTTCTCCTCTTCTCTGCCTTTTCTCTTTTTTTCCATTTTACATACCATATCCCACCGGGAATCATTCCCAGAAATGCCCACCAGGAGCGATAACAAAGATAATTAAGCAAAAGCGCCGCTACTGTCATCTGAGTCCAGCAGACAGCCCATTCGCCACATGTAAAATGATACTCTCTGTAATCTATCTTCTTTCCCCTTACAGAATTACGTTTCCTGCTCCTTGTCCCAAACAACATTCTCCATTTTTTCTTTATGATATAATGCATTGATTTTTCGCAGACCTCTGATATCCTTATCCCATTGAAATAACGTCTGCAATTTCACCTCCCCATTTTCATAGCCTAAAACCTCTGTAATCTCCAGAACCTTTCTGGATTTATCCTTTTGTCTTCCAAGGTGCACCATCAGATCAATACCAGAAGCAATCTGTCTTCTCACCGCTTCTAAAGGAAGAGACATCCCCATCAAAACCATAGTCTCTACCCGGCTGATCATATCTTTACTGCTGTTGGCATGTGCTGTCCCAAGACTCCCGCTGTGCCCCGTATTCCATGCCTGTAAAAGGTCAATAGCCTCCGCTCCCCGAATTTCTCCCACCACGATTCTATCCGGGGCCATACGAAGTGCTGTACGGATCAGATCCCGAATCGTAATTTCTTTATTTCCTTCCATATTTGCAGGTTTTGCCTCCAGCCGAACCAGATTATCAATCCCTTGAATCTGCAGCTCCGCACTGTCCTCTATAGTTATAATTCTTTCATCTTTGGGAATATAATTAGATAATGCATTCAGAAATGTTGTTTTTCCGGAGGAAGTTCCTCCTCCGATAAGAATAGAATATCCTGCCGCCACCGCCCGTTCCAGAAACTCAGCCGCTTCCATCGTGATACTTTCCTGCTTTAAAAGCCATTCCATTGTGATAGGATGATCGGGAAAACGGCGAATCGTAAGAATAGGTCCCTCCAAAGCTACCGGATATACCACTGCATTCACACGAGAACCATTTTCCAGCCGGGCGTCTACGATCGGAAAGTTTTCATTGATCACGCGATTACATTTTCCCGCAATCTGTTGAATCACATCTTCCAATTTTTCTTTAGAAACAAACTTCCTGTCCCACCGCATTCTTTTTCCCTGTTTCTCCAGAAAAATATTTTCATACCCATTGACCATGATTTCTGTCACCTGATCGTCCTCCAAAAGTTCCTGAAGAATATCCAGCTTACGCACCGAATAAAACAATTCTTTTCTAAGCTGTTCTTTCTCATTTACCGTCAAACTGCTCCTTCTGGTTCGCAGTAAAACCAGATCGTCGATCTTTTCCAAAATCTGCACGTCACTCCACTCTGCCTCCTGATCCAGCTCCCTCATAAGTTCCTGTCTGATATCAGCGAAGAAGTTTCCTTCCATCCTGCTTCCTCCTTCCCCTCTTCTTTTCTGATCAATTCTCTGACAAAATCTCCCAGTTCACTCCAAACCAGATCATCCAAACAGTTCACACCTTTGTGTATTGTTCGATGATACGGTAATTTCAGTTTTACGATCTTGTCCAGAACGGCTCCCTGATTCCAGATTTTCAGTATATTTTCAAACTGCTTCAGCTTTGCCTGAGAAATAGGATCGTTGCGCACTGGCATATAGATCCTGTTACATTGCCCCAACAGCCGATAAAGTTCTGATACACCGTCTCCGAAATCCAGAATAATCGTCTCATAATTACTATAATCTACAATTCCCTGAAGAAGACACATCCATTCTTCCAGTGTAGTACTCTGAATGTCTCCCGGGGTAAATACCGGGGGAAGAAAGTCCAGATTATTCATCGTTTGGACCATACCATTCATCCTCACAATCCAATCTGAGGTCTTTTGCCGCAAATAGTACAGAAGATCTCCCATTGTCTGTTCATACGTCTGCTCCAGCAAATATTCAAAACCAGAATATTCCTCTAGATTCAAATAAAGAACCGCCTTTTTCTTTGCCAGAAGCTGTCCCAATGTCAACGCAAAGGTCGTTTTCATTGTTCTGCCCACCGGAGAATAGACTCCCAAAATCTCTACTTTCTTTTTCTGTACCAGAAAAGGCTGTACCTTTTCTCTTTTCCCTTCTCCATAACAGGTAAGCGCTTCACGAATCACCTGGTTAGACGACTGATACTTGTATATACTGGGATAACATTCTTCCCGGACAGAAGACAACCCTTCAGAAAGAATCATAATCTGCCCTATCTTCTGTTCCTGAATCTCCTCTCCCATAGCTTTCTCAGAAATCAAAAGAAGCTCTATCTCATTTTCCCTGGCAAACTCCAAAAGCGTTTCCACACTGGTAAATACCCGAACTTCAAAAGGTATATTCTTCTTTTTACTCAGATACTCCATAAAATGATAGGCATACTCTACCTCCAGATCGCATACGGCAAATACATCCCTCTCTTTTCTCATAAATATCCTCCTGCACAAAATAATACTACACTGATAAAAATAGGTATGGTAAAGTGAATATTTTCCGGACGACTTCCCGGAACCAGATAAGCCGAAAAAGTTCTTGTCTCCAGAACTCTTCTCAGATATGTAAAAAAATAAGCAAACCGTTCTCTGACGTTACATCGAAACAAAAGAATCGGCAAACTGATTAACGCTCCCAACAAAAAAGAGAAAGCTATACAATAACATACGCTTTTTGCGCCCATAGCACTTCCCAGAACTGCAAATACTTTTATATCCCCCGTTCCCAGCATCTTTCCCAAAAACAGAGGAAACAGTACGATAATCACAACTGCAGTTCCTGCCAAACCTCCAAGCCATCCACTCCCTCCTTCCAGAATTCCCCGTCCAAGCAAAACAGTTATCCAGCTGCCATAATTCCAAAAATTACAGACTTTCTCCCACTTCAGATCCATAATCATGGCTCCAAAAGAGAAAATCAGGCAAAAACTCCCTGCTACACTCATATCCTCCTCCACTTTTTAATTTTCTTTGTTGGAAATCTCACAGCAGATCCGCTGTAATAAGAATTGATATCTTTGACTTGGGCTCATTATAGTACTGCAAATACTATTTGTCCAGCCTATTTTTCCATCTTTTTCTTTTTTAGCATATTCCTCCAATCCCACTTCTAAAATTTTGTTGATATTTTTTTCTCTGCCATGTAAAATGAAAATGAGGTGAAAAACAATGAGCAAAGAAATCAAAACAAACGCCATGAGAATTTTAGATAAAAATAAAATCGATTATGAATTTATCCAGTATGAATGTGATAACTTTATTGACGGTCTGCACACTGCCCAGAAAACAGGAGCTCCAGTAGACCAATCCTTTAAGACACTGGTTGCTCAGGGAAAAAGTCGTCAATACTATGTATTTGTGGTTCCCATTGCAGAAGAAGTGTACTTAAAAAATGCCGCCAAAGCTGTAGGGGAAAAATCTATAGAATTAATCCCTGTAAAAGAAATCACAAAAGTAACCGGCTATGTGCGGGGCGGCTGCAGTCCACTGGGAATGAAGAAAAACTTTCCCACCATCATCCATACCAGCGCACAAGCCTTTGATAAAATCTATATCAGCGGCGGTCGTCTGGGAACCTCTATCATTCTGAATCCGCAGGATCTTGCCCGGGTGACTGGCGCTCAGTTTGCTGCTATTACTTCTTAAAAGTATAAAAAAAGGAACTGCCTCTCACGGCAATTCCTTCTCTACTTATTTCTCTACTGTATTTCTTTTTTACTGGTCGCCCGAAGTCTCAGCATCGCGCGTGTCAGAGAAGCCTTGGACGTATAGTATTCCTGCATACTCTGCTTCTGACGCAGTTGTTCCTCCGCCCGCTCTCTGGCTTCTTTTGCCCGTTTTATATCGATCTCTTCCGGCTTTTCTGCCGTATCCACCAGAATCGTCACACGGTTATTGATCATCTGCGCAAACCCGCATCCCACAATAGCATCCTGCCATGTGCCGTCCTCCTTGCGGAACCGCAGAATCCCTTCCACGATGGAGATAATGCAGTCTTCATGGTGGGGCAGCAATGCGGCTTCCCCGTCATGGGCCGGCAAAATCACAGTCTCTGCCCGCCCTTTATAAAATACATGGTCACTGGCAAGGATGTTCATATAAAAACTGCTGTTCATGCCCATCCCTCCTTACTGACCCTCTTCACTCTTCGCTTTTTCGATCACATCATCAATGGTTCCCACATTGAAGAATGCCCATTCCGGATATTCATCCATCTCTCCGCTTACGATCGCTTTGAATCCACGGATTGTTTCGGAAAGGGGAACGTATTTTCCCGGAACCCCGGTAAAGGTCTCCGCCACATGGAACGGCTGAGACAAAAATCTCTGGATCTTTCTGGCGCGGAATACCGTCATCTTATCCTCATCGGATAATTCTTCCATACCAAGAATGGCAATAATATCCTGCAGCTCTTTATATTTCTGCAAAATCTCCTGTACCTTTCTGGCAACCTCATAATGCTCTTCTCCCACCACATCTGCTTCCAGAATACGGGAGGAAGACTCCAGCGGATCAACCGCCGGATAAATACCCTGTTCCACAATCTTACGGGACAAAACAGTGGTAGCATCCAGATGAGCAAACGTCGTAGCCGGAGCCGGGTCTGTAAGGTCATCTGCAGGCACATAAACTGCCTGAACAGAGGTTACCGAACCATTCTTTGTGGAAGCAATTCTTTCCTGAAGCTCACCCACCTCCGTAGCAAGCGTTGGCTGATAACCTACCGCAGAAGGCATACGACCTAAAAGAGCCGATACCTCAGAACCTGCCTGTACAAAACGGAAAATATTGTCGATAAACAAAAGAACATTCTGATGTTCCTCATCCCGGAAATACTCTGCCATGGTAAGCCCTGTCTCTGCCACTCTCATTCGAGATCCCGGCGGCTCATTCATCTGTCCGAACACCAAAGCCGTTTTTTCCAAAACTCCAGATTCTTTCATCTCCGTCCACAGGTCATTTCCCTCTCTGGAACGTTCTCCCACACCGGTAAAAATTGAATATCCACCGTGTTCTGTAGCAATATTTCTGATCAACTCCTGAATCAGAACGGTTTTACCCACACCGGCGCCGCCGAACAGACCAATTTTTCCACCTTTTGCATATGGTGCAAGAAGGTCGATAACTTTAATACCTGTTTCCAGAACTTCCACTACCGGGCTCTGCTCTTCAAAACTCGGCGGATCTCTGTGGATCACCCAGTGGTTCTCATCTTCCAGGCTTTCTCCGCCATCGATTGTGTCTCCCAGTACATTGAACAGACGTCCCAGTGTTTTCTCTCCTACCGGAACTTTGATCCCAGCTCCTGTAGCAGTCACTTCCATATCTCTGTGCAACCCTTCACTGGATGACAGCATAATACACCGCACTGTGCTGTTTCCTACATGCTGCGCCACTTCCATAACGCATTTTTTACCGTCATTGTTCACTTCCAGGGCATCCTTAATAGCAGGAAGTTCCTGATTTTCAAAAAGAACATCGACTACAGGTCCCATAACCTGAATAATTTTTCCTGTCTGCATAACGGAATTGTTCCTCCTCTCTGACGTATTCTTCTAATTTTTATTTTTTTGCGCTTTAGCGCCGCTGATTACCTCTGTTATCTCCTGTGTAATCGCAGCCTGACGCGCCCTGTTAAACTGAATTTCCAGTGTCTTCAGCATTTCTTTTGCGTTTCTTGTAGAAGATTCCATAGCCGTCATACGGGCATTTTGCTCACTGCAGTAAGATTCTACCAGACAGCCATATGTAGTTCCCACCACATAATTGGGAACAATACTATCCAAAACCGCATCCGCTGAAGGAGACAACATAATCTCCTCCTGATGGACATCAATGGGCATTTCCACTTTCCTCTCGCTGCCGAAAGATACCTTTTTCAGAGGCAGAAGCTGAAGAGAGGCCGTCTGAAAAGATACGGCGCTTTCCATATCCGTGTAAATAATATGTACCTCATCCAAATTTCCTGCCAAAAACTCATCCACCATTTTGTGCCCGATCATTCTGGCTCTGTGCATCGTGGGTTTCTGAACAGTAAAACGGAAATCCAGATCCAGATCCACGCCGTCGATTTCTTTTTTTGAAAAATACTGTCTGCCCAGTTCACCCAGAACGTACAGCGTGTGTCTGCCCTCTTCCTGAAGCTGTTCTTCTGCCATTTTGATCACATTGTGATTATACGCTCCTGCCAGTCCCTTATCCGCTGTGACAACAATATGACCAATCTTTCTCTCTGATTTTTTGACCTCTTTTCTCTCATCAAAAAATTTATGCTCAATATCCGGCACATGACGCAGAATACGGCTGATCGCCGCCTGCATTCCAAAGAAATATGGCTCCGTATCTGCAAGAGCTTTTTTTGCCCGTTTCATTTTTGATGAAGAAATCATATACATCGCATTGGTAATCTTCATGGTGTCCCGGATACTCTTCATCCGGTCCTGTATTTCTTTTACATTTGCCATTCTAACACCTGCTCTTTTTAAATTCCTCAGCGGCTGCTACGATTTTGTCTGTCATCTCATCCGTCAATACTTTCTTTTCCTGAAGCTCTTCCATGATCTCGGGATGTACGTCCGCAAAATACTGAAGCATATCCATCTGAAATGCTTTGATCTTCTTAGGCTCCAGATCTACCATAACCTTATGCGTTGCCGCACACAGAGTAACCACCTGCTGAGGCATGGTCAGCGGATGGCATAATGGCTGTTTCAAAAGCTCCATCAGACAATTTCCATACTGAAGCTGCGCTTTTGTACCTGCATCCAGATCTGAACTAAACTGCGTAAATACTTCCATCTCTCTGAACTGAGCCAGATCGATACGAATACTTCCCGATGCTTTTTTCATCGCTTTTGTCTGCGCCGCGCCGCCCACACGAGATACGGAAAGACCTACATTTACCGCCGGGCGCATACCGGAAAAGAACAGATCACTTTCCAGAAAAATCTGACCGTCCGTGATTGAAATCACATTGGTCGGTATGTAGGCAGAAACATCCCCTGCCTGCGTTTCGATAATGGGAAGCGCCGTAATAGAACCTCCTCCCAGTGCATCGCTCAAACGGCTGGAACGCTCCAGAAGTCTGGAATGCAGATAAAAAACGTCTCCCGGATATGCCTCACGTCCCGGAGAACGCTCCAGAAGCAAAGATAAGGCACGATAAGCTACCGCATGTTTCGAAAGATCATCATAAACGATCAGAACATCCTTACCCTGATACATAAAATATTCTGCCATTGCAGTTCCCGCATAAGGAGCAATATACTGTAACGGAGCACAGTCACTGGCTGTAGCAGAGACAATAACCGAATAATCCATAGCGTCATGCTTCGTGAGTGTATTTACCAGTTTGGCAATCGTAGAAGCCTTCTGACCAATGGCTACATAAATGCAGACCACATCTTTTCCCTTCTGATTCAAAATTGTATCAATGGCAATCGATGTCTTTCCCGTCTGACGATCCCCAATGATCAGCTCTCTCTGTCCTCTTCCGATAGGAAACATGGAGTCAATGGAAAGAATACCCGTCTCCATGGGTACTGATACAGATTTTCGATCCACGATTCCCGGCGCTTCCCGTTCTACCGGGTAGTAATCCGCTTCTTTTACCGGTCCTTTTCCATCCACCGGTTCACCCAGAGCGTTGATTACTCTGCCAATAAAATTTTCGCCTACAGGAATTCCTGCTTTCTTTTTGGTTCGAACAACTTTCGTTCCTTCCTTGATTCCTGTATCTTTGCCGAACAGGATACATCCGATGGTGTCTTTCCGGATATCCTGTACCATTCCTTTTTCACCATTTTCAAAGGTAACAATCTCTCCATACATGGCATGATCGATTCCATATACGGTAGCAATCCCGTCACCCACCCAGATGACATTGCCAGTTTCCTGTTCCTGGCACATGGTATCATAATTTTCTATTTCTTCCCGCAAAATAGAAATAATTTCTTCTGAGCTGATTGCGCTCATTTCTTTCACCTCCGGATCAATCGTTGTTGTAATTGACGGATTCTTCCTTTCAGACTCCAGTCAAATTCCCGGTCTCCAACCTGCAGCACAAAACCGCCAATCAGATCCGGCTGATACTTCACAGTCAGTTCCACTCCGGTTTTGCCAAATCTTTCCCGCACAAACTTCTCTATCTGCGCTCTCTGGGTCTGATCCGGCTCATGAACACAGAAAAGTGTTGCTACCAGCAGATTTTCTTCCTGTCGCACACAGGAACTCCATCCATCCAGAATTTCTCCTATCTGCCCCATTCTCCTGTGATCACTCACCGTCTTTAAAAAATTATGTACACTCTTTGGAAATACTTTTTCCACTACTGTGTGTTTCTGTTTCTTCGATAAAACAGGATTGTCCAATATTTTTATCAGTTCCGGAACTGTTTCCAGCGTCTTACGCACAGACTCCACATCTTCATGAGAAATACGCAGTTCATACAAAACCTTTCCATACTGCTCAGCGATTTGCGCCATTGACCTCACCTGCTTTTTTCACAAATTGTTGATAGAGAGCACTGTCACTTGCTTCGTCACTGCCCTCCTGAAGAATACGGGATACCGCAGTCATAGCTAACTCTGCTACCTCTGACTGCATTTCCTTCATGGCCTTCTCCCGATCCATCTCTACATTTTTATGAGCGTCCGCTTTTATTTTCAGCGCCTGCTCATCTGCCTCTTTGATAATTCTGTCATACTCTTTTCTGGAATTTGTTCTAGCGCTGTCCAGCATTTGTGCTGATTCCTCTTTCGCAGATGCCAAAGCCTGCTCATATTGATTCTTTAATTCCTGCGCCTGAGATTCTTGCATCCGGGCATTTGAAAGTCCCTGCTGAATCATTTGTTCCCGCTTTTCCATAATACCAGTTACCGGTTTGATCAGGAATTTTTTCAGCAAAAGATACAAAATGATCACATTGATAATATTCCATACCAGATTAAGATCCAGTCTTAACACTCTCTATTCACCTGCCTTTCTGATTCTTTCGTAACTGTTCCGTATCTGTCTTATTTCAGGAAGAAAATGATCAGAAGTCCAATAACAAAACCGTAGATAGCTGTTGCCTCTGCCAGCGCACATCCCAACAACAGAGATTTACTGATCTTACTTTCTGCTTCCGGCTGTCTTGCGATGGCATCTACTGCCTTACCTGTTGCAAGACCGATTCCGATTCCTGCTCCAATACCTGTTAATACTGCTACTGCTGCTCCAATTGCGATTAAAGATGACATAATATTTTTCTCCTTTTCTTTTTGTTCTCATCCACGGATTGCTCCGCATTTCATAGCATCACTCTAATGCTTCTTTGATAAATAAAGCTGTCAAAAATACAAATACATAGGCCTGAATCAATCCGTCAAAGATATCAAAATAACAAGTCAACGGAATAGGTATGATAAGAGGTGCTACTGTTTTTATCAGTTCCATTACTACAAAAGAACCCAGCACATTACCAAACAACCGCATACATAAAGATATGGGACGTATGAAAAGTTCCAGAATATTAATGGGTAGTACCACCGGAACTGGTTCAGCAAAACTCTTCAACCATTTCTTTGTACCCTTTTTGTGAAATCCAGCAAACTCTATCAATATAATACTCATGATTGCCAGTCCCGCTGTCACATTCAGGTCTTTTGTTGGTGGTTTAAACCCAAGGATTCCTATCAGATTCGCAACTCCAATATAAATACCTACGGACATCAGATAGGGGATATAGGCTTTTCCCGATTCTCCCAAAATATCTTTAAAGAAATTAGAAATACCACCAATTACCGTTTCCAATACCAGTTGTTTCTTACTGACATTTTCCACCCTGAGATCCCTTACCAGAAAAATGGACAGCAATGTAAGCGCCGCCATGATCACCCAGGTAACCACCACCGACTCCGCAATCTCAATCCCTCCAAAAATCGGAATAGTAAATGCGGTTTTGCATTCTAACTGCTCTAATAATTCACTTGCAAGATCCGTTTTTCTCCCTCCCTTTCTTTGTATAAGTTTCATCAGTTTGTAAATCGGTCAAATTCTACTCTTCACTTTTTTATTTGTCAATTTTTCCTATGTATTTCAAAGCAATTAAAAATCCCGAAAATTTTTGTTTACTTTTTCCAGAAATTTTCTAAACTTTTATTAAAATTCTAAGCATTATTTAATGTTTTTTCTTTCTCTCTTTTCCAACAGGAAAAAAGTTGTAACTCTTCGCAAGTTTTTTATGCAGGAATTTCATTTTATTTTTTGTTTTTCTTTTTCTGCAATAATTTTCATGGTTTCTGCATTGTTTTATATGGTTTTTTTGCGTTTTTGCTTCAACACAAAAAAGTGTTTTGAAATATGCGTTTCTAATTCTTGCATTTCATAACACTTTTTTCCTTTTTCTTACCGATTTTTCTCGTTTTCTCTGAATAATTTTCAGCGTGTAAATTCATAAATTCCGATGCCCGTCGCCAAAGCCAGATTCAGCGAATCAATATGATCCGTATGACGGATCACCACGCTCTGTCCAATCTCAGCGAATGTATCCGGCAATCCCGTAGCCTCATTTCCAAAAATCAGCGAGTATACCTCCCCGGGATCTCTTTTTAATTCCTGCAGGGGAACGGCTCCTTTCAGCATAAAAGGGTACATACTCCTCTTTCCCGCCTGATCTGCATATTCTTCAAAACTCTTATAATAATGAAACTTGAGCTGAAACAAAGACCCCATAGACGCCCGTACCACTTTCGGATTAAATACATCTGCTCCCGGCTCTATGATCGCCAGATTTTCAATACCAAATCCTATGCTTGTACGGATAATCGTCCCCATGTTACCCATATCGCCCGGATTTACCAACACAATATGATTCTTTTTAGAATCCAGAGCGTTTTCATACTTTTCAAACACTCCAATAGCAAAAATATTCTCTTTATCCCGCAGCTTCTCCACAGACTTCCCTGCAACCTCAAGAGGAATCTGATGCTTTTTACACAAAGCACTGATAATCTCCATTTGCACCGGACTGTTCATGTCTGGATGAAGAAGCACCTTCAGCACATGCCCCGGCTGATTCTTCAAAAGTTCTATCGTAGGAAACGCTCCGAAAGTATAAGAGTGCTCCATCTTCTTCGCGTATTTTTTTAAGGGTACGTCACGGTTCATAAAAATACTTCCTTCTTCTTTTTTCCTTAAAATAACAGGATTCTCTCGGTTTGTCAAACAACAAAAAAAGCACCGTCCCCGCAGCTCCAAGTCTGCAAAAACAGTGCCTTCAATGCGCCTTCAGGGACTCGAACCCTGGACAAATAGATTAAGAGTCTACTGCTCTACCAACTGAGCTAAAGGCGCATCTCTTTAACGCAAGTGTTATTATACTCAATCCTTAAAGAAAAAGCAAGTGTTTTTTTATCTTTTTTTCATTTTTTTCGTATTCTTTTTCCTTTTTCCTTATTTTCCCGTAAAAATCCATCTAATTCCTTTACTGATTTATGAATTTGAGCCAGTTTTTGATCCAAGATTGGATTATTATAGCTCCATTCCCACAGAGGCGTCTTCTTAAATCTTTTTTTATTCACTGATGTGTCCGCTCCTGCCCTCTTCTTTCTATATCTTATTCAAAAATAATAAAAAAGTGCCGCACACAGACATTTCCTTACCTTCTGTGTGCAGCGCCTTTTTACTTTTCGTGAACCGCTATGAACTTATGAATAGGATTTCCGGCAGAAGAAAATTTTTCTTCGTACTCCGTCATTACATTCCCTTCCATCATCTGCTTATCGTGGTGCAGATCAAACGTATGCGCCAGCAGCGTCCATCCTGCTTCTCTGATCTCGTCCAGAGAAAATTCAAACAACGGACGATTATCCGTCTTAAATTCTACCTGCCCATGCTTTACCAGGATCTGATCATACCGTTCCAAAAACTGTCGGGACGTCAATCTCCTCTTTGCATGACGATCCTTCGGCCATGGATCAGAAAAATTCAGATAAATTCTGTCTACTTCTTCTTTCCCAAAAATTTCCGGGAGATTTCTTGCATCTGTACGGATAAAATATAAATTAGGAAGTTTTTCCTCCAACTGTTCGATCTTCTGAACCGCCCGCAAAAGCACGCTGTCGTACATTTCAATTCCTATATAATTAACTTCAGGATGTAACCGGGCCATATCCATGATAAACCGCCCTTTCCCCATCCCCACTTCAATCTGGACAGGATTCTGATTTCCGAAAACTTCTTGCCAGCACCCTCGTCTTTTTTCCGGATTCTGAATCACATAAGCGCTTTCTGCAATAGCTTCTTTGGAACCTGGAATATTTCGCAGCCGCATTCTGCCCCTCCTTTTTGAAATTTCGTATTTCTTATATTGTTACCATTCACACTGATCCCTCAAAGCACTTCTCAGAGTATTTCTGCGTGAACAATAACACCATTTTACTACAAAAACTGGTATTTTGAAAGGTTTGATTTACTTTTTTTTGAAATGGGTGTATGATGTATAAAAGTTGCTGAAATTCCAGTGACACATACTACATTGAATAAAGAAAGCGAGGTAAAAATGGAACCGATTATTGACAAATTGTCTGAAATAGAAACAGCCGCTTCCCGCATCATGGAATCCGCTGTGAACGAAACCAAAAATCAGGATAAAGAAGCCGAAAAACGGACTGCCGAATTTGACGCCCAGGTAGAAGCTATCACCAAAAAAAAACTGGAAGAACTGCGTCTCAACCTTCAGCAGGAATCCGAAAAAGAACTGGAACACATGAAAACCGGCATGGAACATACCATGTCTGCCATGGAACAGTATTATCAGGACAATCATCAAAAAATAACTGATAAAATCTTTCATAAAATAATCAGGATGTGAATATTATGAGCTCTCTATTATCTTACAGCGGTCTGTCTACTAAGATACGCGCCATGCAGAGCAGGCTTCTGACTACCCAGCAATATCGGGAATTGTCAGAACTTAAAAGTGTCCCTCAGGCAGTTGCCTGGCTGAAGCAAAAACCGGCTTATCAAAACACCTGGTCTTCTCTGTCAGAAGATGACCTGCACAGGGGAAAAATCGAACAGCTTCTGACCAACTCCGTCTATGACGATTTTACAAAGATCTACCGTTTCTCCAATATGGAACAACGCAAATTTCTGGATCTCTATTTCTGTCGTTACGAAGTTTCCATTATGAAAGAATGTCTGAACAAGATCTTTGATCACAGAGGTGTGGATCTGGATCTTTCTCTGTTTAAACCATTCTTTGATAAACATTCCAAACTGGACATTAATAAACTGACCGCTTCCGGATCTGTGGAAGAATTTGTGGCTAATTTAAAAGGTACGCCCTATTATCAGCCGCTCCATGCACTTGCCCGTCTGGAAGACCCTACACTGTTCGATTATGAAATGACTCTGGACCTCTATTACTTTTCCTCTATCTGGAAAACCAAAGACAAGTTTTTAAAGAAACGTGATCTGGAAGAGATTACCAGAGCCTACGGCAACAAGTTTGACCTGCTGAATCTTCAGTGGATTTATCGCTCCAAACAGTATTATCACATGGACTCCGCCGATATTTACGCGCTGCTGATTCCTGTGAACTACAAATTAAAGAAAAAAGACATATCTTCTCTGGTGGAAGCTGAAAATATGAGTACCTTTGAAGCGCTTCTCCAACAGACTTATTACGGAAGAAGATATGAAAAACTGGACTCTCACACTCTAGAAGAAATGTATGCTTACATTATGAAGCACGTCCTTCTTACTGAGAGTAAACAAAATCCTTACTCTGTAGCAACCATCTATTGCTACCTGTATCACAAAGAACATGAAATCGACCGCCTGATCACCGTACTGGAATGTATCCGATATGGCATCAGCCCGGAAGATACCATGCGTTATATTTTTAAATCATAAGCAATTAAACTATTATTACCGGAGGATGTAAACATGATTGAAAAAATGGAATTTATAAGCATCACCGGGCCAAAAGCGGACATCGACCGTGTGGTGAATCAGTATCTTTCCAAATACGAAATTCATCTGGAAAATGCTCTGGCGCAACTGAAGACTGTTCAGAATCTTACGCCTTATCTGGAGATCAACCCTTACAAAAATCTTCTGGCGAAAGCTGCTGAATTTGAGAGTCTGCTGGACCCTGACGCCCCACAAAAAGATGTATCTCTTTCTCTGGAAGAATCTGTATCTCTGATTCAAAAGTTTGATGCAGAATTGACAGAATTGGGACAAAACCGCAAGGACCTGGAAGAACAGCAGAAAAATCTGGAAGGATTGTCGGAAAAACTCAAACCCTTCCGTCAATTAGATTTTGATATTGACACTCTGCTGAAATTCCGTTATGTGTATTGCCGCTTTGGACGGATTTCCAAAGAATACTATGAAAAATTTGAAACTTATGTGTATGCAAATATGGAGACTCTGTTTTTCCGCTGCTACTCCGACGATAATTACATTTGGGGCACCTATTTCTGCCCGCGCAGCGAAGCCGACCGGGTAGACGCTGTATATGCATCCATGCATTTTGAGCAGATGGAACTTCCCGGAGAGATCCACGGAACGCCTCAGGAAGTATGCAACGATCTTACCAACCAGCTTGCTTCTATTAAAAAGTCTCTGAAGAATCTTCAGGAACAGACACGAAAATTAATTCAGGGAAAAAGCAGCGAGCTGATCGCCGCGAAAGAACAGCTGGAATCTCAATCCAGAAATTTCGATGTGCGTAAACTGGCTGCGTGTACCAAAGAAGATAACCGAGAAGTCTTCTATATTCTGTGCGGATGGATGTCGGCAGACGATGCAGAACGGTTCCAAAAAGACATTACCGACGACTCAAACCTCTACTGTTTTGTAGAGACAGACGAATCACCGGCTCACGGCGAACCGCCTACAAAACTGAAAAACCCAAAAATCTTCAAACCTTTTGAGATGTTCGTAAAAATGTACGGTCTTCCCTCTTACCACGAGATGGATCCCACAATTTTTGTAGCTCTCACCTATATCTTTATTTTCGGAGCCATGTTTGGAGATGCGGGACAAGGCGCCTGCCTTATGATTGGAGGTTTCCTGCTTTACAAGTTCAAGAAACTGGAACTGGCGGCTATTATCGGAACAGCTGGTATCTTCTCCACTTTCTTCGGACTGATGTTCGGAAGTGTTTTCGGATTTGAAGATGTGATCCCAGCTCTGTGGCTGCATCCGGTAAGCGCTATGGCAGATGTGCCTTTCCTCGGAAAATTAAATACTGTATTCGTTGTAGCGATTGTATTCGGTATGTTCCTGATTTTGCTGACCATGATCTTCCATATCATTAACGCTGTTCGTCAGAAAGATGTGGAAAATATCTGGTTCGATCAAAACGCTGTAGCCGGACTGATTTTCTACGGTTCTCTGGTAACTGTGATCCTTTTGTTTATGACAGGGCACAAACTTCCCGCTGGAATCGTTCTCGGCATAATGTTTGGAATCCCTCTCATCATTATCATGCTGAAGGAACCTCTTACCCGTCTGGTAAAGAAAGAATCTCCTATGATCGAGGGCAGCAAAGGAATGTATTTTGTACAGAGTTTCTTTGAACTTTTTGAAGTTATGCTCAGTTACCTGTCCAATACCCTTTCCTTTGTCCGTATCGGAGCATTCGCAGTAAGCCACGCCGCCATGATGGAGGTTGTTCTTATGCTTGCCGGCGCAGAAGCCGGTTCTCCAAACTGGCTGGTGGTAATCGGCGGAAACATCTTTGTTACCGCTATGGAGGGTCTGATCGTAGGTATTCAGGTACTCCGTCTGGAATATTATGAAATGTTCAGCCGTTTTTATAAAGGAAGCGGAAAACCTTTCCGCCCCTTTTTAACAAAAAATAAAAACAAATAACATCACATTATTTTATTTATCTAGGAGGATATTATCATGACAAACATTATTGAAATCACAACTGCTGTCGCTCTCGTTCTGAGCATCATTATTCCGGGAGCAGCTTTCCTTTTGGGAGAAAAAACAAAGAAACGTTATAAAAAATCTCTGGCTGTAAACTGCTTCTTCTTCTTTGGAACTCTCTTTGTGGCTACCATCGCCATGTTCGCAGGAACTCAGAGCGTACAGGCTGCTACTGAAGTTGCAGGTGATGGTCTGGCTACTGGTCTCGGATATCTGGGTGCAGCTCTGGTTACAGGTCTTTCCGGTATCGGTTCTGGTATTGCCGTTGCCAGCTCTGCCAGCGCAGCTTTGGGAGCGATCAGTGAAGACGGATCTCTGTTTGGTAAATCCATGATTTTCGTAGCCATGGCAGAAGGTATTGCTCTGTATGGTCTGATCATCTCCTTCATGATTCTTGGTAAACTGTAATCCAAAAGACGAAAAGGGGTTCATTTTTATGAAAATGTATCTGATCAGCGACAACATCGACACCCAGACCGGCATGCGGCTGGCCGGGGTGGACGGTGTGGTTGTTCATGAAAGAGAAGAATTAAGACAGGCTCTTGAATCTGCACTGGCAGATAAAGAAATTGGAATTCTCCTTCTCACGGAAAAATTCGGAAGAGAATTCCCTGAAATCGTGGATGAGGTTAAGCTGCATCACAAAGTGCCGCTGATTGTTGAGATTCCTGACCGGCATGGTACCGGAAGAAAACCGGATTTCATCACCTCCTACGTCAACGAGGCTATTGGATTAAAACTTTAAAAAGAGGGTGATTAACTTTGACAACAGAAGAAAAATTACAACATTTTTATGATGCTTCAATAGAAAGTGCAGCAAAAGAAGCCCGATTTCTCCAGGAAGAGCACCGGGAAGCTCTGGAGAAAATGTTCCAGGAACACAAAGAGACCAAAGAACGGCAGGCAAAAGCGCAGCTTCAGGCAGAATCTGACAGCCTGAAACGGGAAATCAACAAAACGGTTTCTGCAAAACAGCTGGAATACCGCCGGATTCTTTCCTCCCGAACAGAAGAAATCAAAAAAGAGATTTTTCAGGAAGTGGAACGGAAACTGACACTGTTTAAAAACACTCCCGAATATATGGAATATCTGTACACCCGTATCCAGGAAGCGCTGGATTTTGCAGGGGAAGATGAAATGATTATCTATATTGATCCTTCCGATGAGAGCCGCATTCCAGAACTTACAAAACATTTTGGATTCGCTCCTTCTGTTTCCAGAGAATCCTGGCTGGGAGGTATGCGGGCAGTTATCCGCTCCAAGAACATTTTGATCGACAACTCATTTGCTACATTGCTGCGAGATGCAAAGGATGAATTTATCTTTACCGGAGGTATGGCAGATGAATAATACTGGAATTATCTATGGAATCAACGGACCTGTCGTTTATCTGAAAGGAAACACAGGTCTTCGTATGTCAGAAATGGTTCATGTTGGCGAAGAACATCTGGTAGGCGAGGTAATCTCCCTGACAAAAAACGCCACTACCGTTCAGGTTTTTGAGGAAACCACCGGATTAAAACCGGGAGCTATAGTAACCGGAACCAATGACGCTATCTCTGTTACTCTGGGACCCGGCATCCTCAATAACATCTTTGACGGTATTCAGCGTCCCTTAAGCGAAATTGCCGCTCAGTCCGGCAAATATATTACCCGTGGTGTAAGCGTAGACTCTCTGGATACGGAAAAGAAATGGCAGGTTCATATGACTGTTTCCAAAGGAGATTACGTTTCCGGCGGAACAATTATTGCAGAAACCCAGGAAACCGCTACCATCCTTCACAAATCTATGGTTCCGCCCGATACAGAGGGTACCGTAGTACATGTGGCTTCCGACGGAGAATATACAATCCTTGATCCTATCGTAACTCTGCAGCTTGCAGACGGCAGCACCAAAGATCTTACCCTGTGCCAAAAATGGCCCATCCGTATTCCCCGGCCTACCCGCAAGCGTTACCCGGCCTCTGTGCCGCTTGTAACCGGTCAGCGTATTCTGGACACCATGTTCCCTATCGCAAAGGGCGGTACAGCTGCTGTTCCCGGAGGTTTCGGAACCGGTAAAACTATGACACAGCACCAGATTGCAAAATGGTCTGACGCAGATATCATCATCTATATCGGATGCGGAGAGCGTGGAAATGAAATGACCCAGGTATTGGAGGAATTTGGCGAACTGGTAGACCCAAAAACCGGAAATCCTCTGATGCACCGTACAGCCCTAATTGCCAACACCTCCAACATGCCGGTGGCTGCCCGTGAAGCATCCATTTACACAGGTCTTACCCTGGCAGAATATTACCGTGATATGGGCTATGACGTAGCGATCATGGCAGACTCCACCTCCCGTTGGGCAGAGGCGCTTAGAGAGCTTTCCGGACGTCTGGAAGAGATGCCCGCCGAGGAAGGTTTCCCGGCTTATCTGGCCTCCCGTCTGTCTGCTTTCTATGAGAGAGCCGGCATGATGGAGAATCTGAACGGAACCGAGGGAAGCGTATCTATCATCGGAGCCGTATCACCACAGGGCGGCGACTTCTCCGAACCTGTTACCATGAATACCAAACGTTTCGTCCGCTGTTTCTGGGGACTGGACAAGGCGCTTGCCTACGCCCGTCATTTCCCCGCTATCCACTGGCTGACCAGCTATAGCGAATACCTCAGCGATCTGGCTCCCTGGTATCAGGAACATGTAAATAAAAACTTTATTGATCTTAGAAACCAGATCATGGCTCTTCTGAACACGGAGAGCAGTCTGATGGAAATTGTAAAACTGATCGGAAGCGACGTACTCCCCGACGATCAAAAACTGGTTCTTGAAATCGCCCGTGTAATCCGTCTGGGCTTCCTCCAGCAGAACGCTTTCCACAAAGACGACACTTGTGTCCCCATGGAAAAACAGTATAAAATGATGGAAATTATTTTATACCTTTACAAAAAATCAAAAGCACTTGTTACTATGGGAATGCCGATGTCTGTTTTGAAGGAAGATACGATTTTTGAAAAAATCATTTCCATCAAATACGATATCCCGAACGATCATCTGGAATTATTCGATGATTATAAAAAAGCCGTAGACGAATTCTACGAAAAAGTACTGGATAAGAATGCATAAGGAGGAACTCACATATGGCAATTGAATATTTAGGATTAAGTGAGATCAATGGCCCTCTGGTAGTTCTGGAGGGTGTGAAAAACGCCGCTTATGAAGAAATCGTAGAATTCACCATAGACGGCAAAGAGAAAAAACTGGGACGTATCGTGGAGATCTACGAGGACAAAGCAGTCATTCAGGTCTTTGAAGGCTCTGACAATATGTCTCTGAACAACACACATACACGACTGACCGGTCATCCCATGGAGCTGGCTCTGTCCGAGAAAATTCTGGGGCGTACCTTTGACGGTATCGGAAATCCCATTGACGGTCTTGGCCCCATCGTCTCTGACACAAAAGCAAACATTAATGGTCTGCCTTTAAATCCGGTAACCCGCGAATATCCTCGAAACTATATCAGAACCGGTATCTCCGCCATTGACGGACTTACCACACTGATCCGAGGACAGAAACTTCCTATTTTCTCTGGAAATGGTCTTCCTCACGACAAGCTGGCTGCCCAGATCGTACAGCAGGCGTCTCTGGGAGAAAATTCTGACGAGAAATTCGCTATTGTTTTTGCAGCTATGGGTGTCAAATATGACGTAGCAGAATTTTTCCGTCGTACCTTTGAAGAAAGCGGCGTATCTGATCACGTAGTTATGTACCTGAACCTGGCAAATGACCCGGTAGTGGAGCGACTGATCACCCCGAAAGTGGCTCTTACCGCTGCGGAATATCTGGCTTTTGAGAAAGGCATGCATATTCTTGTTATCCTGACAGATATTACTTCTTTCTGTGAGGCTATGCGTGAGGTATCTTCCTCCAAAGGTGAGATTCCTTCCAGAAAGGGGTATCCTGGTTATCTATACAGTGAACTGGCTACCTTATACGAACGCGCCGGTATCGTGCAGGGTGGCGCCGGATCTGTAACCCAGATCCCCATTCTCACCATGCCAAATGACGATATCACCCATCCGATCCCCGACCTTACCGGATATATCACGGAAGGTCAGATCGTACTGGATCGTCAGCTTCACGGACAGTCCATTTACCCGCCAATCAACGTGCTTCCTTCTCTGTCCCGTCTGATGAAAGACGGTATCGGCGAGGGGTACACAAGAGCGGACCATCAGGATGTAGCAAACCAGCTCTTCTCCTGCTATGCCAAAGTAGGCGATGCAAGAGCGCTGGCATCCGTTATCGGCGAGGATGAACTTTCCCCTCTGGATAAAAAATATCTGATCTTCGGAAATGCTTTCGAAAAGCAGTTTGTGGGACAGGGCGAATTTGAAAACCGCACGATTCAGCAAACTCTGGATATCGGCTGGAAACTTCTGGGACTTCTTCCCAAAGAAGAACTGGATCGTATCGATACCAAGATCCTGAACCAGTATTACCAGCCTACTGAGATCGACCTGATAGAAGAAGCAAAAGCCGATGCAGACGCCATGATGAAATAAAGGGGGAATATTATGGATCCAAATACCTTCCCTACCAAGGGAAACCTGATTCTGGCCAAAAATTCCCTGGCTCTTGCACTTCAGGGATTTGACCTGATGGATAAGAAACGAAACATTTTGGTGCGGGAACTGATGGATCTCATCGAGGAGGCCAAGGGAATCCAGTCCCAAATCGATCAGACCTTCCGTTCCGCCTATGCTGCGCTGCAGAAAGCCAATATGGAAATTGGTATCAACACAGTACAGACGATTTCCTACACCGTACCCATAGAAGACACCATCCGCATTAAAACCCGAAGTATCATGGGTACGGAGATCCCTCTGGTACAGTTCGATCCAGATGGAGAAATCCCTACTTACGCCTTCTACAATACGAAGGAATCCCTGGATGCGGCGCGGCAGGCTTTTGAAAAGGTAAAAGAATTGACAATTCGGCTCTCCATGGTAGAAAATTCTGCTTACCGTCTGGCTGCCAACATCAAAAAAACCCAGAAAAGAGCGAACGCACTGAAAAACATTACAATTCCTCACTATGAGCAGCTTACCAAAGACATTACAAATGCGCTGGAAGAAAAAGAGCGAGAGGAATTTACCCGTTTGAAAGTAATCAAACGAATGCAGACAAAGAAGAAGGCGTAATTATGAGATCTGAAAAAGAAGTGTTTACCTTATTCGATAATATCGCAAAAACAGATGACCGAATCCGGGTCATGACACTGGAAGGCAGCCGGGTCAATCCAAATGTAAAGCCGGATCAGTGGCAGGATTACGATATTACGTTTTTAGTCACAGATGTGAACAGCTATCTCGACTCCGATGAATGGCTTTCCGTATTCGGAGATCTTCTGTTTATGCAAAAACCGGAGGGAATGGATTTATTTCCCGCAAGTATGCCAACAGGCTGGTTTTCTTACCTGATGCTGTTTTCTGACGGAGTAAAGATTGACCTTACCCTTGTTCCTCTGGAATCAAAGGAAGAATACTTTAAACAAGATCCGCTGATCCGAATCCTCATGGACAAAGACGGCATCTGTCCTACGCTGCCCTCTCCTTCTGATGAAGAATTCTGGGTACAAAAACCCAGAGAAGCCTTCGTCAATGACTGTGCAAACGAATTTCTTTTCGTATCTACCTATGTTGCCCGAGGATTGCTGCGGCAGGAACTGCTCTTCGCCAACTGGCATATAGAAGAAATACTCCGAAAAGAACTGCATCGGATGCTGGGATATCTGGCAGGAACCAGAAAAGGCTTTCCATGCAACACGGGAAAACGCGACAAATGGCTTATGAACTTCCTCAGCAATCAGGAATCCTCCCTGCTGCTGACCTGTTATCATCTGGGAGATATGGACGCTGCCTGGAACGCTCTGGAAGCCGCTATGGACCTGTTTGAAAGCGCTATGAAGGAAGTATGCGCCGCACTTGGCTATGAATACAGAAACGATGTCGCAAAAATCCGCCAATACATCGAACTTCTGAAAACCTTATAACAACAGATCATCCGCTTTAAGCATGATTTTAAAAAATAGTTATACATTTTCAGCGAATTTGTCGAGCACATCTTTGAGACTTCAGGCTCAAAGTGAGCGCAGACTGAGCGTAAAATGTATAACTATTTTTTTGATAATCTTTCACTCGACCGCTTCTTGTTTACATAAATCGACATTGAATTGTGTGATAATTTAATACAATTTATTCCACTATTCGACTACATATTTGTCAAGTAGTTTTCCACATCATTTTCGCCTTACACACGATTTATCACTTATACACAAAACATTTGTTTCTTTTTTAGTTATGTAAATCAGGGTTCTCCACATTAAATTTTGTGGATAAAGTGGATAACTTTGTGTATAAGTCTATTTTACGGCATTTTAGAGGTTTTTATATGTGGATAACTCATGTATAACTTTTCCTCTATCCACCGTAATTGTGTTAATTTTCGACACAATTTGTAGATATTTGACAAAGCCCCTTTTTTTCCTACAGAAGGCGACAAATCTTTCACTTATTTGCCGCCCATTTATACTTACATTGTGCGCAGATATTCCTCCACCGATGTAATACAGTTTGCTCCATCTGCCGCTGCCGTAATAATCTGACGAAGAGGTTTCGTTCTGATATCTCCCGCTGCATAAATACCCGGTACGCTGGTCTTCCCATCCTCTCCGGCCACAATATAACCGGAAGCATCCAGTTCCACCAGATCCTTTACAAATTCTGTATCCGGCGTGATTCCAACTGCCACAAACACACCGTCCACATCCAGCCGCAAACTTTCTTCTCCCACGGTAGAATCCACTGTGATCCACTGTACCTGATTTTCTCCGCCGATCTCAGATACCGTTCTATTCCAGCACATCTCCACCTGAGGTGTCGCAAACAAAGCATCCTGAAGACTCTTTGCAGCTCTCAGCTCATCACGGCGATGAATCATATATACCTTTTTACATCCCCGCGCCAGAAAAATAGCGTCCTCCACAGCCACATCGCCGCCACCGATCACTGCCACCGTCTTATCTCGGAAAAATGCTCCGTCACAAGTAGCACAATAAGAGACGCCCCTTCCGGTAAGCTCCTCTTCTCCCGGCACTGCCAGCTTTCTGTGAACCGCTCCTGCTGCCAGAATTACCGTCTTTCCATAAATCTTCTCCTTCTGCGTGTGGACAACCTTCTTATCCCCTTCCAGAGAGATTCCTGTCACTCTGGCTCTCAGAATATCAGCACCCTGAGCCATCATGTGATCCTTCATCTTATCCGCCAGATCCATTCCGCTGATCCCCGGCAGACCCGGATAATTGTCCACTTCATACGTATTCAGGATCTGTCCTCCCTGAATATAATTTCCTTCGATGATCAGCGTAGATAAACCGGCTCTTCTCCCGTAAATCCCCGCGGTAATACCAGCAGGACCGGAACCGATCACGATAACATCATACAAATTTTCCATATCCTTATTCCTCCGTTCTCCCTTACTTTCTGAAAAACTCATCCGTGTACGCACTCATCATATCATATTTTCTCCCGTTTTCCCATATGTTAGTAATAATTCCATTTCCCCGAGGCTTTTATGCAAATCATAAAAAAATACTGGAAAAGGGCTCTGTTTTCTCTTTTTCTCCTCCTAACCGTTCTGCTTTCTCCTTACCTGATCTCCTCCTGGAAAACCTACCGAATCAACAAACAATTTGAGCAATATACTGACGAGTTATTTTTCACGGATGTACAGGGAAATGCCCTCAACCTTCATTACACTCTGGCCGCGCCTGAAAAATTGGGAATTACTGACTATCCCGTTTCTCTCGGAAATTTTGATCCGTCCCAGATCTCTTCCCGCACCCTGCTTTGGGAAAGCCGAAAATCGGCTCTGGAAAAATTTCCTTCCGAACGTCTTTCTCAGCAAAACCAACTCACCAAAGACATTCTCTGTCTTGCCTACGAAACGGAACTTCTTTCTGGAAATAATTATCTTCTGGAAGAATATCTGAGTCCATCCCTTGGCGTTCAGGCGCAGCTCCCCATTCTGCTGGCAGAATATACCTTCCGCAGAGAACAGGATGTTCAGGACTATATAAAACTGCTGGCTTCTGTAGATACATATTTTCAAAACATCCTCACTTTTGAACAGTTAAAGTCCCAAAACGGAACCTTTATGAGCGATACCACAGTGGACCGAATCACCGAACAGTGTTCTGCCTTCATTACCAATCCAGAGGAAAACTACCTGCATACGGTCTTTCAGGAAAAATTAAAAGACGTTCCCCAATTAACCGCCGCCAAACAAAAGGCTTATCAAAAACTCCATATGAAAATCCTTCAGGAACAGGTTCTTCCCGCTTATCAGGCTCTGATCGATGGACTCTGCCTTTTAAAAGGAAGCGGGAAAAACCCCGGCGGGCTGTCCGGTCTTCCGGGAGGAAAAGCATATTATGAATATCTTCTGAAAAGCTCCTGCGGTATCTATGAGACTGTGGAGCAGATTCAGACGCGGCTTTTAAAACAACTGCAAATGGATATGGAAGAATCTGAAAATATTCTCCACAAAAAACCGGAACTCATTTACCGAATCACGGAAAAACAGCCGGCTTTCTCCGTTCAGGAAAAAAGTTCTCCCGAAGACATTTTAAAAACACTGCAAAACAAGCTTCTGAAAGACTTCCCCTCCCCTCCCGAAACCTCCTATAAAGTAAAATACGTCCACAAGGATCTGGAAGCCTATTTAAGCCCCGCATTCTACCTCACCCCACCCATTGATACCCTGAGTCCAAATGATATCTACATCAACGAATATGCGGGCATGAGGGGCACTGAACTTTTTACCACACTGGCTCATGAAGGCTTTCCCGGTCATCTCTACCAGACTATTTCCTTCGCCTCCACGAATCCGCCAAAAATCCGCCATCTTCTGGGAATGTCCGGTTATGTGGAAGGCTGGGCGACTTACGTGGAAACCTATGCTTACAACTATGCCGATCAGGACTCGGATCTATCCCGGCTCCAATGGCTGAATCGCTCCCTCAACCTTTGTATTTTGTCTCTTCTGGATACGGGAATTCATTACGATGGATGGAGCAGAGAAACGACAACAGAATTTTTATCCGGTTTTGGCATTACCGATTCCACCGCACAGCAGGAGATCTTTCAGGTGATTGTGGAAGACCCCGCCAACTATCTGAAATACTATATGGGATATCTGCATTTTCTCGACCTGAGAGAAGATTGTAAAAAAGAAATGGGGGAACATTTTGACATTCGCAAATTCCATCAAAAAATTCTGGAAATCGGTCCCTGTCAGTTCCCCATCCTTGAAAAATATGTATTAAAAAAGTAAATTTATCTTGTCACTGCCCGAAACTTTTCCACACTTTCCTCATACAGTTCCGGATTCACATAATAACTCCTGGCGTGTACCGCTCCCGGCACCGCCACTTTCCATTTGGGAGCGGCGCATGCCTGATACAACTCTTCCATCATATAAAACGGCACATAATCGTCCTCCTCACCATGGATAAATAAATGAGGTACCTTGCTCTTTTTCACCGCCTCTACCGGAGCTGCCTTGCGAATATCAAAACCAGCTTTCCTCTTGCTGATCAGATTTGTCAAAAACAGAATCGGAGTCGTCACTGGAAGGTGAAAACATTTTTTCATCTGATAAGAAAATTCATCGCAGGCAGAGGTATATCCGCAGTCAGCGATCACTCCCGCCACCTGTTCGGGCAATTCCCTCTCTCCTGTCATTAACACAGTTCCCGCTCCCATGGAAATACCGTGAAGAAAAATCCTGCAGGATTCCCCACATTTTCCGATCAGCCAGGAAATCCACAAGAGAAGATCTTCCGATTCTTTCCAGCCGTACGTCATGTAATCTCCCTCACTGTCCCCGCAGGCGCGCAGATCGATCAGCAAGAACGGAACTCCTGCCTTTCGATAATAAGAACTCAAAAAACTATATTCCCGCGTTCCTCTGTTCCTGCACCCGTGAACCGCCAGAAACACATCCTGAACTCCTTCTTTCCCTGAATAAAATCTGCCCCTCAATGTTTTTCCATCCACGGACTGCAAAGTTACCGGCTCATAAGGAAGCTTCTTCAACTCTTCCTCCGCCTTATCCACTTCCTTATAATACGGATCCGACTCCCCATTTCCTTCCAGCAAGCGATACATGAGTCCATGAACATTCCACTGTTTTCTCTCAATCGCATAATTAAACAGCCAGCGACAGCCGCCAAAAACTGCCGCCCCCGTCCCTAATACAGCTCCCACGCCCAATGGAAGTATTTTTTTACTTTTCTGTTCTTTTTTCTGTCCGCCCATATCCGAATCCTCCTCGTTCCGAAATCTTCATTTGATATTTTTCCCTGCCTATAGTATAATGAATCCATTATTTATATATTTACAAATGAGGTGAAACTTATGCCAAATCCTATGGAAATCATGAAGTTAATGGGGATGTGGAATACCTTTAAGTCCAATCATCCAAAATTTCTAAAATTCATGGCTGCCGCCGCTCAGCCGGGAGTCATTACAGAAGATACGATTCTTGAAATGAAAATTACCACGCCTGACGGCAGAACCATGGAAACTAATCTCAAAATCACTGCTTCCGATCTGGAAATGATTCAGCAGTTAAAAAATATCCGCTAAGCAGTTTTCCAGTGTTTCTTTTGCATCTTCGACCTTTTCCTCACTGGTCTGGAATATCTCATATTCACTCAGGGACGGCAGCCCCATATGAACCCGATCTGTTCTGTATTTCATAGGGCTGTCCAGTGTCACCTTCCCTGACATATGAAAGGATGCCGCTCCCGTATAAGGCTGAAGCTCTCGGATCACCGCAGCATTCACTCCTCCTGCCACCAGAATATCTATCCTGTCTTTCGCCCGTTCTACCAGTTCACGAATACAGTCTTTTCCCTGCATACAAGTATCTTCACATCCAGAAGTCAGGATGGTATTTACCCCCAGATCAATCGCCTGTTCCAACACTTCCATGGGATCTTTCGCCACATCAAACGCTCTGTGCATCGTCACCGAAAGTCCTTTTGCAGCTTCCATCCATCGTTCCATAGCCTTTCTGTCCAAACTTCCATCTGGAAGAAGCGCTCCGATCACTACGCCATTCACACCCAAATCCTTAAAACGAAAAATTTCCTCTTCTATCACGGAAACCTCATATTCTGAATAACAAAAGTCACCGAATCGCGGTCTCAGCAAAGCATGTATCGGTATGTCTGTATATTTTCTTATTTCCTTATATAATGCCCCTGTAGGGGTGATTCCTCCAATCACCAGTCCCGCGCACAGCTCCAATCGGTCTGCGCCGCCATTTGCTGCATAAACCGCGGATTCTACAGAATCCACACAACATTCTAATAACCCTTTCTTCATTCTCCGTCACCTCCAGTATCTTTTTTCATAATCTTTGCCGCCGTTTCCTGCAGCCACGAAAGCGAAAACTCCTGTTCCGTATAGCTGTGTACCCGGTGTTTCTGAGCCATTTCTTCCGTATAATCAGAAAGAAGATAAACAGCTCTTGCCTTTGGATCAGAATCATACTGCATGACCACCGGAATCAACGTATAATCATCCAGAACCTTCACTTCACCGTCCGCTGATTTTTCCAGCGTCAGCTTCGCAATCCCGCCCAGAAGAGCTTCCGGTCTCTGCTGCGTTGATACAAAATTTCCAAGAGAATAATAGGTCAGCATTTTATGCCCGGCATCATCCGTTTTCATTTCATACTTTTGAAGCACATGGGGATGTGTTCCAATCATCACATCCACGCCCTCTTCCAAAAGAAGCTGTACCTTTGCCTCCATATCCTCACTGGGCTCTGTAGAATATTCTTCTCCCGCATGCAAAAAGCAGATAATACAATCACTGAGTTCTTTTGCTTTTCTGATATCTTCCCGCACCGTCTCATCGTCCCACACGTCAATCAGGTACGGTTTCGACTCAGGAAGCGCATGTCCGTTTAGAGAATACGTATAATTTAACATGGCAATCTTAATTCCATTTTTCTCCACCACTGTAATCTTGTCCCGTTTCTCCTGACTTCCGTGAATCCCCAGAACTGTAATCTCGGGATGCTTTTCTTTCCAGAACTGCAAAGATTCCTCTACGCCCTGCGCCTGCTTATCATACGCATGGTTACTGGCATGCTGAATCACATCAAATCCCAGATTTACAAGGGCGTCTCCCACCTCTGTAGGCGTTCCAAAAGCCGGATATCCAGAAACATTGTTCCGGTCTTTCACAAAAATCGTCTCCTGATTCACAACCGCCAGATCTGCCTCCTGAATTACCCCTTTTACCTGCGCATAAATACTGTCATAATTCCATTCGCCGGATTCTCCCTGTCCGGTCTCCACCAGCGGCATATGATAAAGATTATCTCCCGCTGCCACCAGCGTAACCTTCTTGGGCTCTTCAATAACTTCAAATGCCAGAGAAGTATCTTCAGGCGCTTTTTGCTCCTTTCCCTTACATCCCTTAGCTGCCAGCGCCAGAAGAATGAGGAGTACGATCAAAACAGTTCCTCCGACAAGACCTATCTTTTCCCGGAAAACCTGTCTCTTCCTCTGTTCTTCTAACCTTTTTCTTTTCTGTTCCCGTTCCTTTGCTTTTTCCTCTTCCATTTTCCTTCCCCCTGATACTGCGTTCTCTCCTGTTTACGAAAACAACAGCTTTTGTCATCTGTAATTATTGAAAAATTCCTTCAGATTCGTCAGCGCTCTCACAAGAGCATTGATCTCCTCCTCGCTCAGATCACTGATCAGCGCCTCCGTCATTTTCTCATGAAAGCTCTTGTGATGATAAAATGCTTTCTCCCCCTTCTCTGTCAGCGAAATCAAAACAACCCGCCTGTCCTCCCCGCTGCGCACCCGATGGACATAACCTTTTTTTACCAGATTATTGATTGCAATCGTCAAAGTTCCCACTGTCACTGATAAAGTTTTCGCCACAGATGACATATTTCTGGGCTCCCCGATGCCTATGGCCTCGATCACATGCATATCATTGTTGGTAATATCCTGATATTCCGGTGTAATGATCGCCTTCGCTTCAATATCCATAATCTCATTAAAAAGCTTCACCAGAACTTCATGAAAAGTATCATACGCCCGATCCATACTGCCACCTCCATTTAATCATTTCGTCTAATCTTCAGTCCATTTATTATATCACGATTCCCCGTTTTTTCACAACAAAAAAGAGAATACTGCCACTTGATTTATCTATATTTCAATGATACGATTAACACGAAACTATTGATTTTCCTTAAATATACAGGAGGAAACACTTATGACGATCAATCTTCTGGCTGAAGCATTAGCTGATTATAACAAAGCCTTACGTTTAGGAAAAAGAGAGGGCAAATCCCTCCCTGTTCTTGATGATATTTTAAAAGAAAAAAAGATTACCGCAGCAAGAGAAATTCCTCTGGGACTGGTACAGATTCCCTCAGAACAGCTGGTGGGAACAAAAACCGCCGGAAGAAGCGCTGCGTTCAGTAAAAGTTTTTACCCTTTATTGAAAGACTCCACGGAATTTGCCGGTAAATGGATGGAATTATACAAAGCCCACTTAACTGAGGGCATCCGCGAACCTATCAAAGCTTATGAATTTATGAATAAATTTTATGTAGAAGAAGGAAATAAGCGGGTCAGCGTTTTAAAATACTTTGATGCCGTGTCTATTCCGGGCATGGTTACCCGGATTGTGCCTCCCCGCACTGACGAAAAGGAAAACCGCATCTACTACGAATTCATGGAATTTTATAATCTGTCCCAGATCAATTATATCTGGTTTTCTCAGGAAGGCAGCTTTGCCAAATTGCAACGCCTTGTGGGAAAACGCCCGGACGAATGCTGGAATGATGATGATAAGCTGAATTTCAGCTCCATATTCTCAAGATTTTCTTCTGAATATGAAGCAAATGGAGGAGATAAACTCCCCATCACCACCGGGGACGCTTTCCTGTATTTTATCCAGCTTTACGATTATGCATCTTTGGATCAGATGACTTCCACCGAATTAAAAGAAAAACTCATTAAGTCTTGGGAAGAATTCAAACTTCTTACTACTGAGGAATCTCTGGAACTTCAGATGAACCCTAATACAGAGGGGGAATCGAAGAAAAATATTTTTGCCCGCCTGATCCCGGTGAGCACTCCCAAACTTCATGTAGCTTTTATCCACGAAAAAACTGCGGAGACCTCCGGCTGGACGTATGCCCACGAACTGGGACGTATGCACCTGCAGCAGGCATTTGAAGATCAGATCAGTACCGTCTGCTACGATCAGGCTACAGAAGAAATTGCAGACGATTTACTCTTACAGGCGATTGCCGAGGGCAACAACCTGATTTTCACCACTTCCCCGCCGCTTCTGAAAGCGAGCCTGAAAGCGGCGATTGAACATCCTGAAGTGAAGATTTTGAACTGCTCCCTGAATACTTCTCACAAATACATCCGTACTTATTATGCGCGTATGTATGAAGCTAAATTCCTTATGGGCGCCATTGCAGGGGCCATGTCTCAGAATGGAAAAATCGGATATATCGCGGACTATCCTATTTTCGGTATGACCGCCAATATCAACGCTTTCGCCCTGGGAGCTAAAATGGTAAATCCCAGAGCTAAGATTTATCTGGAGTGGTCCACTCTGAAAGACCATAACGTAGCCGAAAGCTTTGCAAAAAATGAAGTACACTATATCTCCGGTCAGGATATGATCATCCCCGGAGAAGCAAGCCGCCACTTTGGTCTTTTCCGGGATTCTGACGATGCCCCCTTAAATCTTGCAATGCCAATCTGGCATTGGGGAAAATTCTACGAACAGATGATCCGCAATATCATGGACGGCTCCTGGAAATACGACGACACCTCCGACAGTACCAAGGGGTTGAACTACTGGTGGGGAATGTCCGCCGGCATTATTGATGTAATCTGCTCGAAACATCTGCCCATCGGAACCATGCGGCTGGTTAACCTGCTGAAACAGACGATCTGCAAGGGCGATTTCAATCCTTTCTCCGGTATTCTCTACTCTCAGGAAGGCGTTGTGCAAAAATCTGCCAACAAAGTCATGAGCCCGGAAGAAATTATCCGTATGGACTGGCTGGCCGAAAATGTAATCGGATACATCCCAAAAATGGACGATCTGATCGATAAGGCAAAACCAGTAGTTCTTTTACAGGGTATCGACACCCCAGAAATGTAGTGCAGACGTAACCATTTAATTTTAGAAAAGGTATTTTACTTATGAGGATTTTAGCTATTGCCGATGAGGAATCCAAGTATCTCTGGGATTTTTTTGAAAAAGAAAAACTGGCAGGAATTGATCTGATCTTATCCAGCGGAGATCTGAATCCTAATTATCTCTCTTTCCTTGCCACCTTTACCACGGCTCCCGTCCTTTATGTACACGGGAATCACGATGACAAATACGAGCGGACTCCTCCGGAAGGATGTATCTGTATAGAAGATCAGGTTTATGTACATGAGGGGATCCGTATTCTGGGATTGGGCGGTTCCATGCGGTATCGCCCAGGGATCAACCAGTATACAGAAAAGGAGATGCAAAAGAGAGCTAAGAAACTGCGGTTCAAAATTTTTACGAAAGGCGGCTTTGATATCCTGCTGACCCACGCTCCGGCGTACCAGTTAAATGACGGGCGGGATCTCCCCCATCAGGGATTTCAGGTATTTAACACTTTGATGGACAAATACCATCCACGTTTTTTTATCCACGGACACGTCCATATGTCCTATGGAAGGCAGCACAAACGCTATGACCAGTACGGGGAAACCCATGTGGTCAACGCTTATGAGCGCTGCGTCTTTGATTTTGACGATCCGAATCTGAGGGAGACGTTGAAGTTTTGAGATTGGTACAAAAAAATCAAAACACCCAAAACAGCTTTAAAATCATAATTTTTCATAATTTTAAAACTGAATTTGGGTGTTTTAATGAACTAATACAGAGTTTCACCTCTTAAAACAACCTGCTGAATATCCAGATTCTCTTTCTTCAGTAACACCACATTTGCCACTTTACCTGGTGTAATACTGCCGTACTGATCATAAATACCAATGGATTTTGCCGGATTCACTGCTGCACAGCGTACTGCCGTCTCCAGCGGTACATCCATCTTCTGGACAGCTACCTTCATGCAGTTCATCAGATTGGTATTAGAACCCGCCAAAGTTCCGTCTTCCAATGTGGCGCGATTTCCCTTTACAATCACAGGCTGACCGCCAAGTTCATACATTCCGTCTTCCAATCCCGCTGCCATCATGGTATCACTGACAAAAATCACTTTATCCTCGCCAAATAATTTTAATGTGCTGCGCACCACTGCCGGATGGATATGCACACCATCACAGATCAGTTCTGCTCCGCATACACCGCTGTCTGCCGCTGCGATGATCGGACCCGGTTCTCTGTGATTAATAGGATTCATAGCATTGTACAGATGGGTTACATGATGCACCCCTGTATCAATCGCTTCTTTTGCCGTATCATAATCTGTAGTTGTATGAGCAATAGACAAAACGACCTCATCTTTCTTTGCCCGGATAAATTCCATCGCGCCTTCTACTTCCGGCGCAATATCTACCAATTTGAAAAGACCGCCAGCGGCTTCCTGAAGACGGTCAAACATCTCTGTATCCGGTTTATGAATATATTTTCCATTCTGCGCTCCCTTTTTCTTCGGCGCAATGAATGGTCCTTCCATATTAATCCCGCACAGATCAGCGCCTCTTTCATTTTTATGAGCTTTTGCTGCCCGGGCAATCTCCAGAAGTTTTTCTTCAGAAAATGTCATCGTTGCCGGAGCAATCGTTGTTACACCTACACTTGCCTCATAATCAGCGATCGTCTGAATTGCCTCCTCTGTGCCGTCACAAAAATCTTTGCCCATACATCCATGGAAATGAATATCCGTAAGACCAGGAATAGCATAACATCCTTCTCCATCTACCTCTCGGGTATCCTCTGGAATATGATCCACAAATTTCCCCTCTTCAACGTAAATATCTTTCTTTTCAAAAATACCCTGCTCCGTATACACTTCTGCATTTTTAATAATCATTGCTCAAACCTCCCATTCTATTTCGTTTACGTTCTCTATGCAAAATAACAGATACTGCCTTATTTCGCCTGAAACACATTATAACATTTCTTATAATGTACAACAATAAAATTTCTAAAAACAATCCTTGAATATTTGTTCAAAAACCTCTTGCATTTTTCCATTCCCCTGTTATAATAAACATATGAATAGTTGTTCATATATTTATTATTCACTTTAAGGAGGACCTATTTTATGACTTCAAAGGTTTATATTATGGAAAATCTCGATTGCGCCAACTGTGCTTCTAAGATTGAACGCAAAATAGCCTCCCTACCCGGTGTACAAGAGGTTTCCATCACCTTCTCCACCCGGCAGCTGCGGCTGACCGCTGAGAATCCCGATACATTACTTCCAGAGATACAGAAAATCGCAAACAGTCTGGAACCGGATATTATCATTACAGAACGAAAACGCAGAGTTTCCAAACATAACGCTGCGGCTCTCACACACGAAAGCTGCAGCTGCGAGCACGATCATGAGGAACACCCTCATGAGCATCAACATCATCACGAAAGCTGCGACTGTGGACACGATCATGGGGAACATCCTCATGAGCATCAACATCATCACGAAAGCTGCGACTGCGGACACGATCACGAGGAACATCCTCATGAACACCATCCCACCGCCAAAAATTTGTCTGAGAACACAAAAACAATCATCACCATAGCCTCCGGCGCTGTTCTTTTTCTTCTGGGAGAAGTTCTGGCTCACTTTGGCATGGAACTGCCTTCCATTATCGTTCTCATTCTCGGATATCTGATTCTGGGAGAAAAGATTCTCCTCACTGCGGGAAAAAATATGTTCAAAGGACATATTTTCGACGAAAACTTTTTGATGAGTATTGCTACGCTGGGCGCTTTTATTATTCAGGAATACCCGGAAGCCGTAGGCGTAATGCTTTTTTACAGGATTGGTGAGTTTTTTGAGCATTTAGCTGTAGAAAAGAGCCGCTCTCAGATTATGGGAGCTGTAGATATGAGACCAGACGTAGTAAATCTGGTTTCTGGAGCGAATATCCAAATTGTTGATGCAGAAGATGTACAGATCGGAGATATCCTTCTCGTCCGCCCCGGAGACCGCATTCCTCTGGACGGCATCATTATCGAAGGGGAAAGCCGAATCGACACTTCACCGGTTACCGGTGAACCTGTCCCGGTCAAAGCTTCTGTAAACACCGAAGTCCTCTCCGGCTGTATTAATACCTCAGGGCTTATAAAAATCCGTGTGCAGAAAGTTCTGGAAGATTCTATGGTGTCCCGTATTCTGGATTCTGTTGAAAATGCCGCTGCCAGCAAACCAAAGATCGATCGGTTTATCACCCGCTTTGCCCGAATTTACACTCCCTGCGTTGTAATTCTGGCTCTCGGCACTGCTATCATTCCTTCCCTTTTCACCGGTAACTGGAATTATTGGGTTTATACAGCTCTCTCTTTTCTGGTTATGAGTTGTCCCTGCGCTCTGGTTCTCAGCGTTCCGCTGGCATTTTTCTCTGGTATCGGCGCCGGTTCAAAACTGGGAATCCTTTTCAAGGGCGGTATTGCCCTGGAAGCGCTCACCAAAGTAAAAACGGTGATTATGGATAAAACCGGAACCATCACAAAGGGAAATTTTACCGTACAACAGGTAATTCCCGCTGAAAATACTATTTCTTCCGAGCAGTTATTAAAGTGGTGCGCCCAGTGTGAACTCTCTTCCACGCACCCCATCGCCCACAGCATTGTAACGGCGGCTCAGGAGAAAAATCTCCATCCAGTTCGTCCCGAACAGGTAGAAGAAATTGCCGGACACGGAATTTGCGCCGTTCTGCCCGAAGGTACCTTCCTCTGCGGAAATAAAAAATTAATGGAACGTTATGGAATTGCTATGGAAAACGAAAAAGAAATCTCTTACGGTACAGAGGTTTTCGTGGCAAAGGACGGAGTATATATCGGCTGTATCCTGATTTCCGATACCTTAAAAGAAGATGCAAAAAGCGCAGTCGCCCGCATGAAAAAGCTGGGAATCACCCCCGCTATGCTCACCGGAGATGCGCAGGAAAATGCTCAGGCTGTGGCTGACGCCGTAGGTATTGAAGAGGTTCATGCCCGCCTGCTCCCTCAGGATAAACTGACGGAGCTGCAAAAAATAAGAAATTCCCACGGAGCTGTCATGTTTGTGGGGGATGGAATCAACGATGCTCCCGTTCTCGCAGGAGCTGATGTGGGAGCCGCCATGGGAAGCGGCGCTGACGCAGCCATTGAAGCGGCTGACGTGGTATTTATGACTTCCAAGATGGACGCCATTCCTCAGGCGCTTGCCATCGCCCGCTTCGCCACAAGAATTTCCTGGCAGAACGTAATCTTCGCTCTGGCTGTAAAAATATTCGTGATGATTCTGGGGCTTGCAGGATTTGCCTCCATGTGGATGGCCGTATTCGCAGACACTGGCGTTGCCATGCTGTGCGTATTGAACTCCATCCGCATCCTGTATAAAAAATCCTGACCCTTCCAAGACGCACACTCTATATGTAAAGGAACTGTTATCTAAGAATATTTATACATTTTAGCGAATTTGTCGAGCACATCTTTGAGACTTCAGGCTCAAAGTGAGCGCAGACTGAGCGTAAAATGTATAAATAT
>PPYF01208461.1_pt1 | contig 51869 bp, 40 predicted proteins | sample 1559871 | NCBI WGS metagenome assembly PPYF01 (sample SAMN08240021, study PRJNA423297) | Human gut metagenome, whole genome shotgun sequencing project.
GTAGAATTACTATAAACGGAGCGAACAGTAATATTCGTTGTACTGGGTCAGGGGCATCCAACATTTTTGGGTATAAAACCTTTAAATACAAAAAAGAAACCCATTTTTCCTGTAAAAATTTGGGTTTCTTTTTTGTATTTAGATGTTTCTTACCCAAAATGGATGGTTTTCAGCGGGATTTTGCAGGAAAATGGGTATTTTATAAAAATCACTTGTTTTTCCACCCAAATCCAACGCAGCTGAATCCCAGCGCAAGAACAGTAACCGCCGCTGCCACCGGAATCCACGGCATCCACTGTATCTGCGTCTCATACATCCCTTCTGCAGCCCTGCCATACTGTACCATCAACAGGTAGAACGGATAACTCATGGGATAAGCAAACCAGATTTTCGTATTGATAACCAATACAGACGGCACAAGAGACGCCAGTCCCAACCCGATAGAGGCTATCGGAGAGGAAATACACACAGAAATCATCCAGAACACTGCTGCCATGGGAATCGCTGCAAGATAAATGGTAAACACATTTTTTATCACAAAGAATGGATTCAACAGAAAATTATAATCCTGTATGATAGAGGCAATACCCGCGCTGATGTAATACGCCGTCACTGCCAGCGCCATCTGTATGCCGGACAGAAACAGTAAAATCACAAACTTCGCCAATGCCAGCCGGGCAGGCGATACCGGCAGGGAAAGCATTTTCAAAATCCCCCGGCTGCGCCGTTCCGTTTGATTTAAAAGTACCGTACATATGATAAGGGTAGCTGGGATCATAAACCATGCCATTCCCATAAAACCCTGGATAAAAAAATTATTTTCCGGTGTAATCAGGATTCCCTGAGTGTCAAAATTAGCATCCGCATGGATAACGCTGGGAATCCACATAAGAATCACCGGAAGCAGTAAAAGTACCCAGATCATAGATCTTTTTATTTTTTTCTTTTCTATACGAATCATAGAACAAAATTTCATCGCAAATACCTCCTGATTTTCAGAATCATCATTTCCAAAAAGGCGAAACCTACGGTTTCCAGTCCGCATACCGCCAAAACCAGCTCCGTCTTTCCCTGTTCTTCCACCGAAAAAAGAGTCTGATAGGGCGCCGCAAAGGGGAGAAGCCCGAGAGTCAAAGATTCCTGGGGCAGCATAGTCGCAGCAAATACCAGAATGACTCCCAGTCCCAGAGACATCCACATATTTTTACAAAGAGAGGCGATTACCAGCATAACCATCCCCGTGGGAAGGAAAACAAAAAACTGAAATCCAAGATTTTTTAAAAACATGTCTATCTTCAGCTCTTCCGGGGCAAACCAGTAACCGATACACCCGTAAACGGCCGCCATTTCTACTGTCAGAATTCCCAGCGATGCCAACGCTGTCACGAAAAATTTTCCAAGGAACAAACTTCCCTGCCGAACGGGAAGTGTCTCCATCTTCTGCTGCCCATGATCTGCAAATTCCGTGTGGTACATCATACAGCAACCGCAGATTACCCATAAGAGATTCAGCATTGCCATCATCTGCCAGTTGGCATTCATCAAGATCTGAAACGGTGAACCGGAAAGAGCGGTAAATGTCTCTTCCCGTACTGCCATCTGAATCACCGGAAAGGCTGCTGCCAAAAGTCCTGCTCCCAAAAATGTCGGAAGGTACCCGGTGCGCTTTAATTTTTTCCATTCTAAACCTGTTTTCATCCCACCAGTCCCCGCTTTCTATTGTCTGCCTGCACCATGGCAAGGAACATTTCTTCCAGATTATCCGTCGGAAAGCCTTCCCCTCTGGCATCAAATTTCAATTCTTCCATGGAGCCCTCAAACAAAAGTTGTCCGTGATTCAGAATCCCAATATCATCTGCCATCAGTTCCACCTCGGAGAGCAGATGGGAAGATACCAATACAGTACAGTCAAACTTCTGCGGCAGCAAACGGATCAGTGTACGGATCTCATGGATTCCCACCGGGTCCAAACCATTCGTGGGCTCATCCAGAATCAAAATCGGCGGTTTTCCTATAAGCGCCCCCGCAATCCCCAGGCGCTGCTTCATACCCAGAGAATATTTTCTTGCCAGACGATCTTTGTAAGGCATCAGCCCCACTGTCTCCAGCGCCTCCTCTACGCTGCTTTTCGGAAGTCCCAGAATCTGCCGGATAATATCCAGATTTTCCTCTCCGGTAAGATTGCCATAAAATGCCGGCGCCTCAATAAAAGAACCGATTTCCTTTAACATTTCCATCCTATTTGCCGGATACGTCTTTCCGGCAATGCGAAAAGAACCTGCGGTGGGCTGCGTAAGTCCCAGAAACATTTTCATGGTGGTGGATTTTCCTGCTCCGTTCGGTCCTAAAAATCCATACACGCTGCCTTTTCTTATATGAAGATTCACATGAGATACCGCCGTGAACCCTCCATACGTTTTCGTGAGATTTTCTGTTTCTATCATATACATAACTTGTTCCTCCTTCTTTTGATACCATAAGTATAAAAGAGCAACCTTGCGTCATCCTTCCCTCTGCTTTACATTTACCTTACATTTGCCCCCGCAGCATGGGATTTGGAAATGATTTGTGATACACTGGTCTTATGATTTTTATCAGGAGGTTTTTTATGGATTACGATTACTTAAAAAACAAAAAAATCCTTCTCGTAGACGACGAGCAGGAACTTTTGCAAATGATTTCTTCTTTTTTTATACAGGATGGTTATGAACAGCTTCGTACCGCCTCCACAGTAGGGCAGGCGCTTGAAACAGCTCGCCTCTGGAAGCCGGAACTGGCTGTTTTGGATGTGATGCTCCCTGACGGCAACGGTTTTTCCCTTTTCAAAGCCCTGAAACAATTTGCTGATATCCCCGTATTATTTCTCTCCGCCAGAGGAGAAGATGAGGATCGGCTTCACGGGCTGGGACTGGGAGCAGACGATTACATAGTAAAGCCTTTTCTCCCCCAGGAACTTCTCCTTCGGGTAAACAGTATCCTCCGCCGCTGGTACCGGGAAGAAAATCCCAGAATCCAGCTGGCAGGAAGCCAGATTGATTTTCAGAGAGCGGAAGTTTTAAAGGGCAAAGAACGGCTTCCCCTTACCGCCAAGGAATATGAGATTCTTCAAACTCTTTGCAGAAATGCCGGGCGCATCGTCTCCATTGATCAGCTTTGTGAAGCGGCGTGGGGGGATAACCCCTACGGTTATGAAAACTCTCTGATGGCGCATATCCGAAGAATCCGGGAAAAAATCGAGCTCACTCCCTCCCATCCGGTATCTCTGATCACGGTGAAGGGATTGGGCTATAAATTAATCGTAGAAGGGAAATCATCATGAAAAGTGTAACAAAATTAATCCGCCGTTTTGTAGGTATTCTTATGCTCAGTACGATTCTGCTTTTTCTTGTCAATCTTACCATCTTCCTCATCATCGGCTCCAAGCAGGCTGCAAACTCCGGTCCCTGGACAATTTCTTCCCAGATAGCCGCCGGACTTTCTCAAACCGAAAATGGAATCGTCCTGTCGCCGGAAATGACCGAGCTTTTGAAAGAAGAACAAGCGTGGGCGATGTATATTGACAACGATACCCTCTCCGTCTTGTGGCATACGCAGGATCTTCCAGAAAATATTCCCCTTCAGTATAATATCGCCGGGATCGCTTCCCTTACCCGAAGTTATATTGAAGGTTTCCCCACCTTTCCCAGTGAAGCTCTGAACGGTATCGTGGTGGTGGGATTTTCTCAGGAAAAATACTGGAAACATCTGAACCCCAGCTGGGATACCAGACTGATCCGAAATGCGCCGTGGATTCTACTAAGTGTTATGGGAATCAATATTCTGATTTTATTTCTCATTTATCTGATAACGAATCTGAAGCTCCTGAACTCTATTCAGCCCATTGCCGACGGTATTTCCGCTCTGCCCACAAAAAAACCGGTCTGCGTAAAAGAGACCGGTCTGCTCTCTGATCTTGCTGCCAAGATCAATCGTACGTCTGAGCTGCTGCAATATCAGGAATATCAATTACGGGAAAAGGAATCTGCCCGCGCCAACTGGATTTCCGGGGTGTCTCACGATATCCGCACCCCCCTTTCTATGGTCATGGGCTACGCCGGACAACTGGAAACCTGCCCGGAACTTTCCGAAGAAAACAGAAATAAGATCTCTGTCATCCGCCACCAGAGTATCCGCATGAAAAATCTAATCAACGATCTGAATCTTGCTTCCAAGTTGGAATATCAGATGCAGCCCCTCCATCCGGAACCACTGAATCTGATCTCTGTCATCCGGCAGACTCTTGTGGATTTTATCAATCTGAATACTGACGAACGCTACTCTGTCGACTGCTCTTTTCCAGAAGGGGGAAATCCCTGCTCCATCATTGGCGACAAAGCTCTTCTGGAAAGGGCTCTTCATAACCTGCTGATAAATGCCAGTACTCATAATCCCCAGGGCTGCCATATTTTGATTCATTTGCAGTGTACCTGCGAAGCTTATGAGATCACCGTGGAGGATGATGGAATCGGCGTTACCAACGAAACACTGGAAAAACTGCGCACTGCTCCCCACTATATGATGAGTGATGGCAGTACCGCCGAACCCCGCCACGGTCTGGGACTTCTGATCGTCCAGCAGATCATGACGGCGCACCACGGGAAAGTCACCTTCGATCACAGCCCGCTGGGAGGATTCTCCGTTACGCTCGCATTCCCCAGCAATTTTTCCAGTTGAGCGCAGGTAATCTCCACCATATCCGGTTGGTATTCATAATATACCTTCTTCTCTTCCAGCCGATGCTTCACGAAGCCATTATGAACCAACTGATTCATATGATGGGAAATGGTGGCTGTCGTCAGTCCCAGCCTCCGGGCGAGATCCGTCTGGTAGGTGGGACTCTCTTTTAAAATAGTCAGAATGGAAACTTTTGTGGCATCTGAGAGACATTTCAGATGCTCCAGAAGCTGTTCCCGGGAAAATTCCTCCGGTTCCGAAAAATCAATGACGCAATGGAGGGTTCCCATATGAATGATCAGAAAACTATCCGCTTCTTTTTCCGCCGCTCTCATAAATCCCATATTACACAGAGACATGACCGGAAGAATCGCCGCATTTTTCAGTGGATTGATCCGCATACGCAGAAAAATCTTTTTTTCACTGTCCTCCTGGGCCATTAACCGATCCAGATAGTCATACTGATACTGATATTTCTCTACCACCGGGCGAATCCGCTCTGCAATCTGTTCCAGCAGACTGCAAAACTCCCGAATCCACACTTCTCCATCCACCAGAAGCTTCAAAATAAGAATCTTATCCTGATCTTTCCATTCACTGTGAAGCACTGTCAAAACGGGATCTTCCTGAAGCTTATCTTCCATGTTGAAAATACATTCCACAAACCTTTGTCCGTGATCCTCTGCAAACCCTTGGGGAATCACATCGGATGGTTTCTCAGACTCCTCCGTTCTGTAATATGCAAAAAATAACTCTCCCAACAGATTGCTGCCATCATCCAGGGTTTCCAGCGCACTGCAGCGACCGTATAAGGGATTTTCCGGATTCAGGGAAAGGTCTTCGCAGACCTCCATCATCTCTATCACCGGCTGGAAAATCTCTGTAATCAACTCTTTTTCCGGTCTTCGGGAGCGAATGCTCTCCATCGTCTTCCGGCAATCCTCATTTTCATACTTTCTAAACACAATTCCAAAAGCCTCCATATAGAGGTTCGGCTCTAACCGTCTCATGCTTCCTCCTTCTGATCCAATACCTTACACCAGCCGCTCACCAAAAGCGCCAGCAAAATTCCTGCAGAGATTGCCGCAATAATCAGGAAAATCGTGGGGATCTCCAGCCATTTCACAACACCCGCCAATACCATGGACAAAACAGGCATACATAGTGTACCCAGAGAATTGAACACGCCCGCTGCCCGGGAAAGATATTTTTCATCTACTACTTTCACAAACATGACATTGATAAACGCTCCAAACATTCCGAAAAGACTTCCGGCAATCACAAAGGAAACTCCCCATATCGCCGGACGAACAGCAGAGTTCCAATGGGGTAAAAGTCCCATCACCAGATACAGGAATGCAAGGGAGCCAAATTCTACCCAGGTAAAAATCCGGGAAGGGCGTATTTTTTCGGAATATACAGGAAACAGTACGATCATCACAAGCCCGGTAACGGTGAGGATTACCTGGGCGCTGGACAGGTAATTGGCGGAAGCCTGAAGATCTTTGCTGATATACGCTGCCAGCAGAGAACTCATCGCCGTACTGAGGGTATTACACAGCAGCGCTCCTGTCACAAATACGAGAAATTTTTTATTTTTCCCCAGATAGCCAAAGCCACCCTTCAGATTCTGCCAGTAGGTATTCTCCTGTACTGCCTGGTTTACCTGCTCCCTGATCTGAATCGCCCCGATCAAAAGTGCAGAAAGGAAAAAGGAAAGAAAATCTATTCCCATCGCCAGTAGCGGTGAAATTGCTACCAGTACTCCTCCTGCCGCCGTCCCTGCAATGGTACAGACCTGCGCTCCCATCTGATTCATATTCAGTCCTTCATCCAGTTCCTTTCCTTCCAGCAGCTTCGGCACGAAAGATACTCCCGCTGGCACACGGAACGCTTCGATCAGATTTGTAAGAAACGTAAACGCAATAAACATCCACGGCGCAACCTGCTCCTGCCACAAAAAGAAGAGAAACACCCCCAGACAAAGACCTCTGAGAATATCTGCCGCCACCATGATTCCCTTCTTTTTCATCTTATCGACCACCGGCGCCGCTAACGGCTGAACGATCACGGTGGGAAGTATATTTGCTGCGAACACAATGGCTGAAAGACTGGCGCTCTTTGTCATGGTATAGGTAAGCCAGGTAAACGCAATAGAATCCACACTGTCGCCAAAACGATTGATTACATTTGCTAAAAATAATTTTCTGAAATTGGTATTCTTTAATACCTGCAGCCTCATTGACACACCTCCAAACATTAGATATTCATCTAATTTACAGATTTATATTTATCTATGTTTGTAATATACTATTATATTAGATAATTGTCAATATTATATTTAGAAATTCATCAATCAATATCCCACCCACACGGCTTCATGTCCCGGCAACACACCTTTTCCATCTTTTTCTCCATGATACGGATACTGATAGATTTCCTCCCCATAGGTTTTCGGAAGTACATACGGAGTGGAACGATGGTTCACGATCACCATACCGTCTTCATATACTGCCGTCTCAATTCCCCGCTCGCAAATGCCGCTGGCCGGTTCCAGGTAACGGTTCAGGATATCTTTGATCAGCGTGGTTCTCGACTGAATGATGGGATACATTTCTTTATTTCCCTGATCATAAGGAACATGAGGTATATTTTTTGCCGCATAAGAGGCTCCGATCTGTACGCCGAAGGAATACACCGCTCCCATATTTTCCCCGGAAAAATGTGGAGTTCCTGTAGAAAGGTTCATTCTCTGCGCCAGTTCTTCTCCTGCATACTCTGCCACGCAGCGCCCCATCTGATCCACATAAGGAGCAATTTCTTTTCCGCCCTCATAGCGGCAGAATCTTTCTCCCTGAGCAATGATTACTTTTCCATAACGGTACGGTGTTTTTTCACAAACTTCTCCCTGAATACCAAAACAGTTTTCTGCCAGCTGATCCTGTGGTCCGTGAAGTACAATGCCTCCCTGCGCTACCCAGCTGCGGATCTCCTCTTCCATTTTTTCATGTTCCAGAGCGAAATAGCAGTCATTTGTGGGAACCACCAGAATCCGATACTGTTTCAGTTCTCCCCTCTCAATTTCGTGGCTGCTGATTACATCCACCTGATAGCCCAGATCGCAGCAGATCTTGTACCAGCCCAGCAGATCCAGACGGCGAATCTTGTTATTCCCCACTTCAAAAGGCTCCATATGCGCCATTTCTGAAGGAAATAATACAGCGATTTCTTTCTTTTTCTTATTTCCTCGAAGCGGCAGGACTTTGGCAAACCATTCATTCGCCCGGGTAAGTGATTCCTGAAAGCTTTCATCCATGCGGTTCATAACGCCTCCATCGTCCAGCCCATTCATTCCATAGCAGGTGTAGCCGTCCATTCCGCAGGCTGTCATGGAACCAATGATTTCTGCCGGTGTAAGCTGAGCATAGATGTCATTATAAATATACCGTCCCCAGTAGATTCCTCCCGTCATGGGTTTGTCCTGATTCATCACACGCATCATGCTGTGCTGACAGGACACCACATAGGCGTCCGGATAACCGTCCGGCGTTACAGGAACCGTAATAAAATGACAGGAATCCAGATATGGCGCCAGCGCATACATATCAATTCCCCGAAGAGCCGTATCCCAGAGATCACTGAATTCATTGTCCAGATCCTGCTGCTGTCTGCCAAAAATATTCAGAAAATATCCCCACTGGCTCAGATCCGGGCACAAAAACAGATCTGGATTCTTCTCTTTCAGTTTCGGTCCGATGGATTTGAAATACTCCTCCATCTCATAGATTTTCCACAAGGTATTATCTCGCCACACATAAAATTCCGGCGTACGATTTTTCACATCCTCCTCGGTATAAAAATCTTTATGGGGATATTTCACACTGTACCAATATTCTTCCGGTGGAAGAGTATCAAAGCTTTCTGCCTGAATGCCGTACTTTTCATTGAGCGCTTCGATATCTCCTTTGTACAACTTTTTCAAATACGCACGGTAACGGTCTCGTCCCTCCTTATCGAAACTGGCAGCCACCACCGGGTCCCACATACTGCAAACAGGAATTACTTCTTTTCCCTCCTCTGTCACGCAGCGCTGGCAGCCTTCTCCATAACTTTCCATAATCCGGTCCACATGCTCCTTCATCGATGTTTGCGCTTTCTCGGACCAGTATTTATAATATCTTGCCTTCGTTCCGTCCAGATACTCGATGCCCTCTCCGATGATCGGTGGGCTGAAGCGAATGTGAGGGTACAGATTATCTCCATTCAGATACAACAAAAGGAAATTATAAAAAAGCTCATGGCGATGAGCAGAAGTTCCCATATACTCCTGCATTTTCACATATTGGCTCAGCGCCCCGGTCTCGTACCGTTCCTTAAAATCCTCCCACGCCTTCGTATCAAACATCACACTGTTAAATCCCAGAGTTCGGATCAATTCCATGGTCTCATCGACAAAATCTTCATCATCAAATGCAGGGCTGTAAAAATTCCCAAAAATCACATTCATATACGGCTTGCCGTCTTTTTTATTTCTCAGTTTCATCCGTATTTTTCCTTTCCTTATCGACAGAAAAGCCGATGCAAAACAAGTATCATACTTTTTCTGTTTGCATCGGCTTCTCTTTTTCACATGTCAGAGTCGTTTTACATTTTATTTAGATGCCAGGAACTCATCTACCTGAGCCTGTGCAGCATCCAGTACATCCTGGAATCCTGCGTTCATCAGTTCTTCTTTGATCTTTGGAATGATTTCCTTCGGATCCTGTACGCCTGTCATAACCTCACTGCGGTAACGCAGCCAGATCTCACGGCAGTTTGCCAGCTGAGTATCAATCTCTGTTGTATCAAGGTTAAATCCAAGCATTACGGAAGGTACTGCTGCTTCGTTCAGAGCTTTGATCTCATCCCACTGTCCTTCTGTATCTGTCTCAACAGGAGTTACAGTAAAGAAAGTACCCTGGGTATAACCAGCCATCGGCCATTCTTCGTTGATTTTGTGTACCATCTGTTTTCCGTCTACATCTACATACTCGAAGTTTACGCCTTCTTCTCCGTAGTAGAACATATCACGAAGTTTTGTATCCATATTTACCAGATTCAGGAATTCCAGACATTTTTCCGGATATTTGCTGTTTGCAGAGATCATATTCATACCACCGCGTACAGTCTCGTTGGACAGAATGGTGTCGCCCAGTTTCTGAACAACAACTTCTTTACCCATCTGTGGACCCCAGGATGTTTTTCCGGCAGACTCCCATCCCTGAGCAATACGCCACATATTGTATACACGAGCTTCAGACAGCGTAGCTGCATCCGGGTTAATGATTCCTTTCTCATACCATTCATGAATGGTTTCCAGAGCAGACACGATTTCCGGTTCTTCCAGAGTAAAGCATACTTTTCCTTCTGCATCATCGTATCTTACACCCATGATCTGAGTACCGCCACCAATCTGATCGTATGGATCGAAGATGGAATAAATACCGTCATTTTTTACGTATACCGGATAATCATTTTCTCCAGCTTTCAATTCTTCGAATACAGGTGTCAGATCTTCCAGATTTGTCAGGTTCTGATAATCGATATCGTATTTTTCTACCAGCTCTTTATCCCAGATTGCATAGTTGGAAATAGAACTGTCTTTGTAAGAAGGAATACCGTAGATTCTGTCATCTACTTTTACAGCATCCCAATATTTTTCTGGCATCAGCTCTTTGAATTCCGGCATCTGCTCGTCGATCATCTCTGTGATATCCACGTAGGCGCCCAGTTTGATATCTGCCAGGTAGTTATTTCCGGTACCGAAAATAATATCGTATGGCTCGTTGGTACTGATGATGATATTTCTTCTCTTATCCCAGTCGCCCCACGGAATCACTTCTATATCTACATTGACTCCAATCTTTTCGCCTACATAATCGTTTACATTTTTGATCCAGGTGTCATAATTGTCCGGCATACCACTACCGATGAGCACCCATTTCAGATTTACGATTTCATCTCCGCTCTCATTTTTTGCAGCAGAATCTTTGCTTTCTCCGCCGCCGCATCCGGTGAGCATTCCGGCAGTCATAACAGCTGCCAGACCCATTGCTGTAATTTTTCTTAATTTCATAGCGTCCTCCTGTTTTTTACTATATACTTTAACCTCCGGGGAAAATTCCCCGGGGCAAGTGTCTTACTCTTTTACGGAACCGATCGTCAAACCGGAAATAAAATATTTCTGGAAGAATGGATAGGTCAGTGCGATCGGTACAATAATAACAATCGCAATCGCCATTCGAACAGACTCCGTCGGCATACTCAACTTGTATTCCTGCATGGACAGACCACCGTAAGGGTTATTTGCCAGATACTCGATATTTTTCTGAATGTTATTCAGAAATGCCTGCAAGGTGTACAGGTTCTTATCGGAAATGTACAGAGAAGACTGGAACCAGTCATTCCAGTATCCGAATGCTGCGAACATACCAATGGTAGCCATAACCGGTTTGGAAATCGGAAGTACGATACCAGACCAGATTCTGAACTGTCCGGCTCCATCGATCTTTGCTGCTTCAATCAAAGCGTCCGGTACTGTTGTTCTAAAGAAAGTACGGCAAATGGTAACGCTGAACGAAGAACATGCCAGCGGCAGGATAACTGCCCAAATAGTATCTCTCAGATTCAGGATATTGTTTACTACCACATAGGATGCCAACATACCGCCGTTAAATACCATCGGAATGAAGATGATCCATGTATACAGCTTCTTCAGTTTAAAGTTTCTTCTGGATGCCACATATCCCATAGTCGTAGTCAGACACACGGCAATAACTGTACCGATCACTGCAATAAGCACTGACATAAAGAATGCTCGAAGAATCGTTCCACGCTCATTCCACAGGAACATATATGCCGCATTGGAAAATTCCTGAGGAATAATATGATAACCGCCTGCCTGCAGCGCCTGTTCACTGGTAATGGAAATGGAGAAAACAAACACCAGAGGGAGTACGCACATCAGACCCAGAATCAGAAAAATGATGTTAAATATAATATTTGTTGATTTTTTAATCTGATTCAAAGATGATACTTTTTTCATATTTTCTTTACTCACTTTGTTCGCTCCTTTCCTTAAATAATTCTATTTTCATTATCAATTTTACTTACTACCCAGTTTGCCAGCAGAATGGTTCCACAACTACAGATTGCCTGGAAGAAGGAGGCCGCTGCTGTCTGTCCGATCGGCGCAGAAGACTGGATCGCATTATAGACATAAGTATCAAAGGTAGATACGGTCTCATACAAGGATGCAGGAATTCCTCCCGTTACCTGATAGAACAGACCGAAATCAGAGTTAAAGATCTTACCACAGTCAAGGATCAACATCATAACGAATACTGGTTTGATTCCCGGAAGTGTAATATGGATCATCTGCTGTCTCTTGGTAGCGCCGTCCATAACTGCCGCTTCATACAGAGACGGATCAATACCGGTAATACTTGCCAGGTACATAACCATACCGTATCCCATACCCTTCCAGGTATTCAGAAGAACCAGGATAAACGGCCAGTATTTCGCCTCCTGATACCACATGACGGGATCTCCTCCCAGCGCAGTGATCATACCATTCAAATAACCTTTTTCCGGGGTGAGCAGAGCGTATACAAAATAGCTTACTACTACCCAGGACATAAAGTATGGCAGGAACATCATCGTCTGATAAATCTTAGAGCCTTTCTGATTAATCATACTGCTCAGCATCAACGCTCCGCCTACCGCAACTGACGCACTGATGATAATAAATACTATATTGTAAAGAATTGTATTACGCAGCAGCATACTGAACGCATTGGATGAGAAGAAAAAATCAAAGTTACTAAATCCTGCCCATTCGCTATGGAACAAGTTGTACAAGAATCCATGACCACCCGGTGACAGTTTGTAATTTTTAAATGCAATTACAACACCAAACATTGGCAAATAACAGAAAATAAAGTACCAGATCAGAGTTGGAACAGATAACAGCGTCAATTCCGTATCGTCTTTTGTCCATCTTTTCTTACGTGCCTTCACCGGTGATACCGATGTCTTTTTTGTTCGCATTTTTTTCATGACCTCCCTTTTGTATTATGAATCTATCCGTAACTTCTTCCCTGTAGAATGGCTATTTCACCCATCTCCAGCAGAAGATGTATACCGATCTTCTTTCTTGCCGCCGTCTGCTTTTTGTACGGGGCTACTTTTCTTTTTTCCACAAAGCTGCCTGTCGTTCCATCTCTTTTTCCACCTCTTCCACACCGGCGCCTTTTAATTTTTTCAAAAGCTGAGGAAGATATTTGTCAGGATCGACGCTGCCTGTGTAAAGCGCTTTTCCATATTCATCCAGAATACTGCGAAAAGCGGATACCTGTGCGCTCACAGGCTCCAGATCGAAGTCAAATCCAAAGGATGCTGCCTCGCTGGCTGTATCATTAAACTGTTTGAATGTAGCCCATTTATCCACCGGCTCATTCTCCAGCACATACGTGTTAAACAGTCCCCCCTGCACCCAGTAGGGAACTGAATACTCTGAAGATTTTTCTGTCAGCCGCACACGGTACTCATACACATAAGGTTTCCCTTTTGCCGCTTGAAGCTCCTCTTCGGGCGCTTCTACTTTTTCCCAGTGTTCGCCTTCAATTCCATAATTCAGAAGATTCCTCAGATACAGATCTGTGTTGATAAGATTCAGAAGTTCTACTGCTTTTTCGGGATGTTTACTCTCTGCATTGACTGCGGTGAGCGCTCCCTGAGCAGAAGCATTGGTGATACTTGCTTCCATGATCGGAGAGGTTACCACTTCGTAGCCCAGATCCTTTCCCCAGGTTACTTCCGCATAAGGCTGACCGTCTCCTTTGGTCACAAACCGTTTGACAGAGTCATCATCAGACGCAGAAGCCGCATCTGCATTCACATATCCGGCCTCGTAATACTTTCTCATAGTTTTTAAAGTTTTCTGCATCTTTTCTGTCTCGAAGATATTTTTTACAGCCAGAGATCCGTCGCTGTATTCAATCCCCACCGGGTCTTGAATCAGATCCATGTAAACCGGCGCAGAATAATCCTTTGTGGCATACAGAGGAACCACATCCGGTTCTTTCTCAGCAATCAGCTGAAGCCACGGTTCCAGATCTTCCAGACTGTGTAATGTTTCATAAGGAATGTTATATTTATCCACATATTCTTTTGTAAACACCCACATCGGCATATTTGTGATTTCTTTTTCACTGGGCACTCCGTAAATATTTCCCTTTACGGTAGCTGCCTCCCAGAAGCGCGGATCAATATTTTGATACATTTCCGTATCCCGGATCAGATCGTCCAGCGCCAGATAGACGCCTTTGTTGGCATTCTGCATAAAATCATTCGCCCAGGAACTGGTAAAGCAGAGATCCCACTGATCGCCGGTATTGATTACCGCCTGCATTTTTTCATTGTAGTCTCCCCATCCCACATAACGGATCGTAAGCTCCACACCAATCTTCTCACCAATATACGCATTTACCTTTTCCAGCACCCGATCGGCATCCTTCTGCTTTTCTCCGATCTGATACCAGGTGAGCCTGATAAGCTCTTTTTTCTCTTCTTCTTTTACTTTCTGCCCCGAACATGCGGTAAACATGCTCATCAGCAGCACACAAACGATGATTAAACTCAGAAACTTTTTTAACATTCTCATCATAACCTCTTTCTCTTTGTGCAAAATTACTATAACATTTCTTAAACTTTTATAAAATTTGAAAATCTTTAGATTCCTTGTACAAATTCTAGTAACCTGTAAAAATCCCAGCCAACCCTTCCAGCCTCTACCTCTTCACGGGAGCAAAACAATCCCGGCTGTACTGCGCGGCTCACAAAAAAACTGCTGTACTTTGATTTTTGTTGTAAGATTTATTCTTTTTAAACGAATTTGCCGAGCACATCTTTGAGACTACAGGCTCAAAGTGAGCGCAGGCTGAGTTTAAAAAGAATAAATCTTATGTCAAAACCTCAAATACAACAGCTTTTTAATACTTCTTCATCTCCCGCAGCGATGCCGGAGCAACCCCATACCTCTGTTTAAATTTCCGATAAAAGTAACTGGTATCGGGATATCCCACTTCTTTTGCAATATCATTAATCTTCATATTCGTGGTAAGGATGAGCTCTTTTGCCATCTCAATTTTCTTGCCGCTAAGGTACTGAGTAAAAGAACACCCTACCTCTTTCTGAAAGATCTGACCCAGATACGACGCATTCATATGATACTTATACGCCAGTGTTTTCAGGTTCATATCTTCCTGATAATTTTTATCCACCTCTTCCATAATCTGCCGTACCACCGGAGTATACTGTAATTTTTCTTCATGAAGGCACTGGATAATCCCGTTCACCTCAGAAATAAACAATGCCTTGATCCCAAAAATATCGTCTGCCTGATAGATCGTATCCAGAAGATCGGGAAGGTCGTGAAGTTTTCCCGTATTTTCCAATTTGTATTCTTTTTTGATTTCCTGAAGAAACATGGCAATGTGAACCGCCATCTGATACAGGGATTCCACGGAAACTCCCCGTTTCAGATTATTGATAAAAAGATCCTCAATATAGCCGAAAACACCTTCATTTTCTTTTTTCAGAATCATTTTCTGCAGAAGTTCCCGATCAATCACGATATCCTCGCTCTTTCGATCCTGAATATGTTCCTCATCCACACAGCTTCCGTAACCGTCCACCAGCAGATATTTTTGGAGCTTCATCGCCTCCCGATAGCTGTCCGGCAGTTTTCGGTAATCCCGAAATACAGGACTGATACTGATAAAAGTCAGAATATCAAAGCGGCTCTCGATCTCATCCTGAATGTTCTGGAAATACTCCCTCACCTCACCGGAATTTTCACTGTCTTCCAGTAAAAGCAGCAGACAATCCGGTAAAAGCAATACCATCCGAAGTTCCTGTCTTTCTCCGTGAACCGCCAGAATCATATCGGTAATCCGTTTTTCTTTTACGCTCTCCGTAGTCCATTTCATCACCGCCGCCCGGTATGTCCCTTTTTTCTCGGGCAATTTCAGAGTTTCCTGATAGTATGCATATTCTTCCTCTTTTGTTCTTCCAGACAAAAACTGCATCCAGTCCGTCTTTTCATCAATATACATAATCTTTTGTTTTTCCAATTCCTCCAGCTTTTTCGTTGCCAAAATCAACTGTTTTTCCAATTCTTCTTCATCAATCGGTTTTAAAATATAGTTTTCGATATCCAGGCTGATCGCTTTCTGGGCGTATTCAAACCGATCATACCCTGTCAGAATGATACACCGTACTCTATCATCCCGCTTTCGTATCTCCTTCAAAAGCTCCAGCCCATTCATCCCCGGCATATCAATATCCGAAACGATAATATCCACCGGTCTTTCTTCCCACAGCTTCAATGCTTCCAGCCCGTCATGAGCCATATGAACCAGTTCCAGTCCAAGTCTGTCCCAGTCCACAATACTTTTAATTCCCATAAGAATTAATTCCTCATCCTCCACAAGCATTACTGTTTTCATCGTTTTCGTCTCCTCCTTCCGCCCGAAATTTTAACACAACTTTAAGACCTCCTGAAGCCGCTCTTTCCATATATACTCCATAGGAATTGCCGTACACCGCTTTCATTCTCCGGTTTACATTGGCAATTCCGATCGATTGCTTTTTATCCATTTTGTTTTCCTTGAGCTGCCGGTTCTTTTCCTGAATTTCCTCCTCGGTCATCCCCTTCCCGTTATCTTCCACAAGAATCGCAAAATCTTCTCCCTGTTTTTCCACCGTAATCTTAATAAAATTATTTTTCTCTCTCAGACGAATCCCGTGAATAAAATAATTTTCAATGATAGGCTGTAATACAAACTTAATGATCGGCACATTCATATATTCCAGAGGGCACTCCACACTGGACTGAAACTGACTGGGATACCGATACTCAAAAAGTTCCATATATTTCTTACAGTAATAAAGTTCCTGCGCCAGCGTGATCACATCCGCCTCTTTCAACTGGCTGCGGAAGGTCACCGCCATACTGTACAGCATTTTTCCCACTTCCTGATCTCCATTACAGATTGCCTTCATGCGAATAGCTTCCAGCGTATTATACAGAAAATGAGGATTGATCTGGCTTTGTAGAGCAGCCATTTCCGCATTTTTCTGCTCAATCTCCGCCATATAGCTTTTCTGGATATGAGCATCCAGTTTTTCACACATCTGGTTGAACTGAAGAGAAATCACATCCAGCTCATCTCCGTTTTTTGAAGCGTCCAGCCGCGCTGTCAGATCTCCGTCCATCACCCGGTCCATACAGTCTAAAATACGGTTCAGCCGCAGAGAAACTCTCTGCAGGTAATAGCGCACCAAACAGGCGCCTGTCAAAATCACCGTCACAGCCACTCCAAAAATCATCCACAAAAGAGGACGTGGCAGACTGGACGCCTCCGCCTTATCCATATAGCTGATCATATAACCACTTTCATAGTAAGACACCAGAACATAAGCGTCCAGCGTATCTTCCAGCGTTCCTTTCTGCCGGCTCTCCTCCACAGTCTTCACTGGAACTTTCTTTCCTGAATCATACGCCGCTGTTCCATTTTCATTATACATCAAAATATCCGCCGACGGACAGGACTCACAGATTTCCTGAATTCGATCTGTTTCAAAGGAAATGATCATAGCGCCCACGCTCTCCATGGTAATAGGATCTCGAAGCTCCTTCACGTAGGAAAATTCTCCCTCCTCCGCCAAATCTCTATTTTGAATCCGCTCCACTACCTTTTGACCGTCTCTTTTATGGATCACATCCTGAATCCCGTTAAAGTAGACAAAATCTCCTCTGCTGTAACTCACATAGGAAATACGCTTCAACGCATCATACGCTTCAAATGCCTGGTTGGTAAAATCCTCCATCCCCTTATAATCAATCCGAAAAGAACTGGCATACGTATCCAAACGATATTCCTGATACGCCTCAGGACTGTCCGTAAGATAGTGGATCAGATCATTAAGCTCCATATTGGACTTGTATAAGTCCTCATGCAGATAATCGGCAATGCTCCGGCACTCTTCCAGATAAGCGCTTGCCTCTTCATGCATAATCTCCATCCGCTCCCGGTTATTTTCCAGGCGCCCCTGCCTCATACTGTTTGTAAAGTAAAGCATCAGAGCCACCACCACACAGACAAGCACCGCTGTGTAAGTAAACAACAGCTTCGTATATAATTGTTTTGAACCTTTCTTTTCCATTCTGATACGTCTTCCTTTTTTTGTTTCCCGGAAAAATCTATCCGCCATTTTGCGGTATTTTTTTCCTCTGTCAGTATAGCAAAATTTTTTTCAAAATGCCAGAAAAAAAGAGACTGCTGCCATTTGATTGCAACAATCTCTTTTACTCATTCTATTTTTACAGTTTTACAAGTACTGTCTTAATCTCATAAGCATGGAGCTCCATGGTAATCTCTTTCTCCTTAGAGAATTCGCTTATCGGACGTTCTCTCAAATCGCACTCTGCCCAGGAATCAAAAGCAAATCCCGGAGTCATGGTTACTTTCTGTGCAGAACCTGCAAATTCATGGAAACGGATCACAATATACTGTCCGTCTTCTGATTTCTTCACTGCATCCAATTCTATCTGATCGTTATTGAAGGTTACAAAGCTTTCCATATCCAGATTCAGACTTCCGCCTACTACCTGCATCGGATCGTTCAGGGCATATGCTTCCTGTACCACATTACCTTCCACAAAATCTCCCTCATGAGGAAGCAGCGCATAAGTAAAGGTATGCATACCCTGATCTGCCAGATGATCTGGATGGGTCGCTGCTTTCAGCAGAGTGATACGCATGATATTATCCTTGATATCATGACCGTATTTGCAGTCATTCAGAAGGCTGACACCGTAGTTTCTCTCAGACAGGTCTGCCCAACGGTGAGCAACACTCTCAAAACGAGCCTGATCCCAGCTTGTATTCCAGTGGTTCGGACGTCTTACATTTCCGTACTGTACATCATAAGTTCCGTAAGTAGAACGGATATTTACCGGGAAAGCAGCTTTCAGAAGCTGATGTTTCTCATGGTAATCTACGGTAGTAGCAAAATCAATTCTTCTGCTGGTGCTGTACAGAACCATATCCTGGCAGATGGTGGAGTTCATGTAGCTCCATTCCATACGGATCTTCATCTGCAGGGCTCCGCATTCTGTCACTTCAAATTTTGTCAGATCGGTAATCTCACGCATCTTCTCCTGATAGAAGATATCGATATCCCATGCGTCATTGTCGATGGGCTTATCCTCAAAAATCTGCAGAACGTTCGCTCTTTCTCCTGCCGGAACAACCTCCTTGTCAAAAGTCTTATCGTACAGTCTGGTAATCTGTCCGTAAGCATTCAGAGAAATGCTGTAGTATGGTGTTTCAATATCTTTTCCGGAGATTGTAAATTTAGCTTCATTTTCTTCGGTCTTTTTCTCTTCAAAAACAATTTCTTCCGCACCCATAGCCGGAACATTTTTCACCGCAACGTAAGTCACATCACCTGCCTGCTGAGAAGCCAGCTCATTGCCGTTGGCGTCACGGTAAATACCCTCTCTGTCTTCCGGTACGGCGATGATTTCGTCTCTGCTCCAGCCAGAAGCATTAAATACAGTATAATGGTCGTTCTTTGCTTCTGTGATATCGGCAATAGCGCCATTTTCCACTTCTCTTGCGATACCTTCGATATATTCGTAATCCTTGCGGGAATCCTCATATACTTCATGAATGGAAGATCCCGGAATAATATCGTGGAACTGATCGGTCAGAATGTGTTTCCATCCTGTAGTCAGCTCTTCCTGTCTTGCAGCGTTGATATCTTTTTTCTTCAGCGCATCCAGAACAGCAAGCCATTCCACTCTGCGGTACAGAAGTTCCATCTTACGGTTCATGCGTTTATTATATCCCTGGCTGGTATAGGTTCCTCTGTGGTATTCCAGATAAAGCTCTCCATCCCATGTATTCACATACTGGTCTGTATTCTTCACGGTTTCCTTCAGATCGCGGAAATACTCACCTGCGGTGGAAGTTTTCAGATTCGGCAGCCCCGGAATCTTATCAATTCTTCTTCTGCACTCCAGCATATCACGGTTTACTCCGCCGCCGCCGTCACCAAATCCATAGGAGATCAGCAGATCTTTGTTCATCTGTTTCTCGCTGTATGCATCCCAGCAGCCTTTTACTGTTTTCGGGATCAGCTTTCCATTATAAGTATAGAACCAGGAGCCTGGCTCATTCCACGGTTCCGGTGTGGTGATAAAGTGAGTCAGCACTTCACTTCCGTCGATACCTTTCCATTTGAAGGTGTCATGGGGCATACGATTGTACTGATTCCAACTGATCTTTGTGGTCATGAACATATCGATTCCCGCTTTTTTCAGAATCTGAGGCAGCGCCCAGGAATAACCGAATACGTCCGGCAGCCACAGATATTCCACATCTGTTCCAAACTCATCTTTGATGAATTTGCTTCCGATCAAAATCTGTCTTGTAAGGGACTCGCCGCTGGTCAGGTTACAGTCTGCTTCTACCCACATAGCGCCGTCTGCTTCCCATCTTCCCTCTGCCACACGCTCTTTGATCTTCGCATACAGATCCGGGAACTCTTCTTTTACATATTCATATAACTGCGGCTGAGTCTGCAGGAAAATATATTCTGGATACTGTTCCATCAAACGCAGTACTGTCGCGAAAGAACGGGAGCATTTTTCTCTTGTATGTTTCAGTCTCCACAGCCATGCCACGTCGATATGTGTATGACCGACACAGCGGATATTTACCAGAGAATTTTTGTCCATTCCATCGATTGCATCATTCAGTACGGTATCTGCCTCATGAACGCTCTCATAGAAAGCTTCGCTTCCCGGCTCAGACCAGTCGATACAATGAAACGCTTTATCCAGAGCTTTTCTCAGATCATGCTGAATCGGATCGTATTCGCTCAGCTCCTTCAGCGTCTCCCAGATCATCTGCGCCATATAGTACAGATCGTCCACCTGCTCATCCAGCCATGCCAGATCTGCCCGGGCAATTTTATGTTCCTGCGGTGTAGGAACTCCGCCGCCCTCCAGACCGGACCAGAGACGGAATGTTACATCCAGAACCTTTCCTACATGCTCTTCTTTAAAAAATACTTCTTTATGATTGACATCCACACCCTGATACATTTCTCCGTTCAGATAGAACATGGATTCAAAACCAGAGTTATTTCCTGCGCCTGTATTACCATAATCGAAAATTCCAAGAACTTTCTTTCCTGCCCACTCTGCAGGAATTTCAATTTCTCTGTGCATCCACAGAAAACGGTCGCGCCCTTTCCATGTTTCGCCTACACAGAGTTCATCCCAGCCCTCAAAGGATTCCGGAAGTTTTGGGTTCACCACTCCCTGTGTTTCCTCTGCTACTGCAAATCTTTCCAGATGTTTCACATCCCGGTAACGATACTCCTGTAATTCTGAGATTCTTCTCTCTAATTTTCTGTCAGTTAAAAACATAATGTCCTCCTTCTCGGGCTTCGTCGTTTTTATTTTCCTTTTACCTTCATCTTACTATGAGCATTATAATATCTCAATTAGGATAATTCTACATTTAATGTAAAAATTTCATTTGATCGTCTCACTGTGATTCAGCACCGATGTGCTGTACAGAAACAACACATCTTGTCCGTGAAAATCCACCTGATTCTTCAGCGCATAGCTGGGAAGATAACGGATATCCAGCAACGTAATCTTCCCGTATCCCTCCACAAGCAGCGGAGCGATCGCACTTCCAAAAGAATCCCGGAAAATGATCAGTTCCTTATCTTCTGCCGCCTTCGGATTCTCAATGGTAATATACGAAAGTGATCCTGAAAGGTACAACTCATATGGGTCTCTCCCTCCCGCTTTGGAAAGATCATACATCTCCATCGGACAGTCATTCTGATGATCGTACACCTGACACCCTTCCATCACCTCATTGGTGAGATAATACATCTTTTCTCCGGGAAGAGCCCCTGCCGTCTGCCCCCAGTAGCTTCCATAAAAGAGCTCGTCCACCTCTTGCTTCTCAAAAGGTGAAGTGAGAGGTGCGCCCATCTCTACTGCCAGATATTTCGCCACATCCACAAGATCCTCCTGCCGCCAGTGAGGATCTGTTCTGTAATAATCGGATAATTCCAACAGCGGCGCAAGATCCAGATACGTCATCTGAGGAAGTCCCTTCCGCATTCTCTCAAAAAAGTGATCATAGTCCATGGAGAGATCAGAAATATCGGAAAGAAAATAATTCTTATCCGGGACTACCGCCAGATATACGTCACTCCCCTGTTCCTTCAAACAGGTCTCATAAATCCTCTGAAATACCTGGATCGCATAGTCTAAAGACTGCTCATTGACCGGATATTCCTGAGCAACCGCCATATCCCCATAGATACAGAGTCCCTCCAAATCGGACTGGCCCAGAAGCTTCAAAGAAACGTCCCGGTAAATCTTTCGAAAAGTCTCCCGAAAAGGAAACTGATCTGCCGCATACTTTTCAAAATCCTTCATAAACTTTCCAGACGCCACTTCCCTGGCATCCACCTCGGGAAACTGTGCCAGAGGTCTTCGTTCACTCAACGAAATCTCATCGGGAGACTTTAAAAGACACGCCACAAAAAAACCTCCCACCATAAGCGCTGAAAGAGCGATCACCAGTATACTTTTTATTTTTTCCCACATACTGCCGTCCTCCTAAAGATATCAATTTCACATCTCTTAAAACCGAAAATACAAAAATGGGTTATAGGAATCGTTCACCAAAAATCCTGTAATGATAATCAGTACCCCTGCAAGAAACAGCGGTTCCAAAATCTGTAAAATTTTCTCCCCTGCTTTTCTTTTTCTGAACGCTTCTACCAACTGACGGGGACCTGGCGTCGCTCCTATCACCGCCCAGAATAAAATCGTCTCGTAGCTTTTGAGATAATAGGAGCACTCCTGCGAAATAAAGGGCAAACCACCGCCGGTAAACATTACCTTCAGATATTCCAAAGATTCTCCAAGATCAGCCGCATTAAAAATCACAAAACTGATCATCACCATCAAAAGCACATAGATATGAGAAAAAATCCGGGATCGTTCCAGCAAATGGGAAAAGCCAGCTTTTTCCACCATCAAGAGAGCTGCAAACATAAGCCCCCAAACCACAAAATTCCATGAAGCTCCATGCCACAGACCGGTAAGGCACCAAACCACGCCAATGTTCAAAAACCACCGGGAACGCTTCACCCGGTTGCCGCCCATGGGAATATAGACGTAATCGCGAAACCAGGATCCCAGCGTCATATGCCACCGCCTCCAAAACTCCCGAATACTCCGGGAAATATACGGATGATCGAAATTTTCTGGAAAATCAAAACCAAAAATTCTTCCAAGTCCGATCGCCATATCACTGTAGCCGGAAAAGTCAAAATAAATCTGCAGGCAGAAAGCTATCGCATACAGCCAATAATACAAAACGGAAAGATCGGAGGATTCCTGAAAAATACTGCACAACTTTCCAAGATTGTTGGCGAAAATCACCTTCTTAGCAAGTCCCAGAACAAACCGTCGGATTCCCAAAGCAGCCCCGGAGAGCGTATGTTTCCGATATACTAACTGCCTCTCGATATCACTGTACCGCACAATCGGACCTGCAATTAATTGAGGAAACATGGATACGTACGCCCCAAAAGAAACGAGATTCTTCTGCGCTTTGCAGTCTTTCCGATACACATCCACCAGATAACTCAAAATCTGAAAGGTATAAAAACTGATACCAATGGGAAGCGCTACCTTCAAAAGAGGAAGTTCCAGCCCCAAAGCATTCATATTTTCTATAAAGAAATCTGCATATTTAAAATACAGAAGCAGCCCGATGTGTACACAACAGGCTGCTGCCAGAACTCCCGCGGCTTTCTTTCCCTGTGCCTTCTCCAAAAAAATCCCTTCTCCATAAGCCAGAAAAATAGAGATCACCATCAAAAAAACATAGCGGGGCTCTCCCCAGGAATAAAACAGCAGGCTAAAGATCAGAAGGATCAGATTCTTCAGCCGAAAAGGCACCAGAAAATAACAAATCAGTACCACCGGAAGAAAATAATATAAAAAAGGAATACTCGAAAATACCATATTATAAACTCTCTTCCACAAGCGCTTCCGCAGACGGATACTGTTTCAAAAGCTGCTCTTTAAAATATCCAATCGTATCACTCTTTCCAAAGGCAGATACTACGTACTCATCACCTACACCGTACACAATAAACTCCTCCGGAAAACCGCACATCCACTGATTGTTCAAAACCGCCTCTTTTAAAGCATCGGTAAATTCCCCTCTGTCTGCCGCCTCTGTCAAATGAAAAGCGCCGCCGGTAAAGGTATTGGCATTCATGGCGTGCATCATACTTGCCCCATCGTCCACCATACTTGCTGCCTCTTCCGGGACAATCAGAATCGAGCGCAGCGCCTCCGTATTGCTCACATCAAACTTTCCAGGAGCATTATCGGAAATATTGTCGTAATCGCCGCCCGCTACCGGAAACTTCTGATCTTCATCATAACCATTCCAGATATTCGTAAGAATCTCCAGAGCATCCTTCACCTGTACGCTTTCGCTTCCCTCTTCTTTGGAAGAAGAATTCTTTCCACAGCCTCCGAAAGAAAATAACAGAGCAGCTGTGACAACCAACATCATAATTTTTTTTGTTTTTCTCATTTCTATACGTTCCTTTCTTTTACTCTTACTGAAATTATAGCAAATTTCCGTCGGAAATTCGATATCATTTTCTTAAACTTTTCCATACATATTCCTAAATCTCTTGCATAGTATTTCCACTTTATGTTATAGTAAACTTAATATTTTTACTAAACGAGGTGAAATCTATGGCAACTCTTTCCGAAATTGCTTCCAGCTGCGGCGTTTCCAAGGCAACTGTGTCCAGAGTTTTGAATAATGACCCCAGCTTTTCCGTAGCTGACACTACCCGGGAGTTAATTCTCCATACTGCTTCTGCCATGAACTATGATATTTCCACGAAGCGAAAAAAAACTCCAAAAAAAATTTCTCCTTCCACGGATATAGCCCCTTTGAAAATCGGAATTTTGCATTTTCAATTAAAGTCCGATCCTCTCACGGAAGACTATGACGATTATTACCATAAACTTTTGTTTTACATTACATCCGCTTTAAAGCAGGCAAAAAATGCGCCTCCTATGGAATTTCACTATATCATCACTGATTCCTACGAAGCCTTGGATAATTTAGACGGTCTTCTTATCATCGGTAAAATGGCATTTAACCCAAACCATCCGCTGATCCGTAAAATCAAATACAAAATTATCATAGATTATACTGCACCAAACAACGCTATCGATTCCGTATATGCTGATTTTCCCCTGGCAGTAGAACTTGCCATACAACATTTTCATTCTATTGATCTTTTTAATATTGGCTATATTGGATCGTATGACTATATCACACAATTTGCTCAGGGACAACGTATCATGCAGGAAGATTTGCGCATGATTGCTTTCCGAAACTATTGTTTCCAAAACGGAATCAATCCCAGTGAAAAAATGTGGATTGCCAGAGAATTCACTCCCGAAGAAGGATACCGTATTACCACTGAATTAATTCAGAAAGATCTTTTACCCGAAGCCCTGCTATACGCTTCCGATGAATTAACTTTAGGCGCTTATCGTGCTTTTCAGGAACACCATATTCAAATAGGAAAAGATATTTCCATTATCAGTATTGATGATATGCCTTATTCTAAATTCCTGAACCCGCCTTTGACAACAGTTTCCCTCAATATTCCTACCATAGGAGAAGCAGTAAGTTTTGCTTTTTTGTCTCAGATTGAAGGACGCGCTTATCCCCTGACTATCCACTCCCCGATTCAGCTGATTCTTCGCGAAAGCTGTAAATCTTTAAACTAAAAATAAAGCAGGTCACCGCAAAATTAATAGTCTCCCGGTGATCTGCTCTATTTTTTAGTTTTTCATACCAGTAATTGCAATTCCCTGTATAATCTGTTTTTGAAAAAACAAATATACGATCAAAACAGGAACTACAGAAATAACTGTTCCCGCCATCAACAAAGGATAATCTGTCGCATACGTTCCTTTGAAAAAATTAAGCAATAAAGGTACGGTAAAAGTTTCTGTTTTATTGAGAAAAATCAGAGGATACATGAAGCTGTTCCACTGTCCCAGAAATACAAAGATTCCAAACGCCGCCATAGATGGTTTTACCAGAGGTATAATAATCCTGAAAAAAATCTGAGGAACAGAAGCTCCGTCAATGATAGCCGCCTCTTCCAGTTCGTCAGGAAGCCCCGCTATAAACTGTCTCATAAGAAATACACCAAAAGCATTAAATAATGCCGCTGGAAGAATCAAAGACATATGACTGCCCAGCAATCCTATTTTTTTCATGATCAGAAACAAGGGAATCATCGTTACCTGCGACGGCACCATCATTGTGGCAAGAAACAGAACAAATATCACGCCATGTCCTCTAAATTTCAACTTTGCGAAAGAATATCCCGCCATCGTTGCCGTTAACAACTGAAAAATCACAACAATCGCCGCAATATAAAAACTATTCCAATACGCTCTTCCAAAAGGAAGCGCTGACAAAGATTCTGGATAATTTTCCCATACCACTGGATCTGGAAAGATTTTAACAGGATATGCAAAGGTCTGCCCCATATTTTTCAGAGAACTCAGTACAGTCCAGATAAAAGGAAGCACCATGACTATCGCCCCAAAGCTCAAAACCACATATAAGATGAGTTTTCCGACTTTTATTTTCTTTTTACTGCTCATAATTCACCCACCTTTTCGAACCGTACATCTGTATCAGCGTAATAGCCAAAATAATAACAAACAAAATCATAGAGGCTGCACACGCTCTTCCCATTTTAAAATCTACAAAAGCATTTTGATATACGTGATAAACCAATGTATAACTTGCCTTCATAGGACCTCCCTTAGTCATAACAAAAGCCTGATCAAAAACCTGGAAAGAATTTATAATTGTCATGATCAACACAAAAAACAGCGTTGGAGAGAGCATGGGAATCGTAATATTTCTAAACGCCTGCCATTTATTTGCTCCATCAATCTGAGCCGCCTCAAAATAGACCTCAGGAATATTTTGCAAACCAGCCAGAAGAAGCACCATATTATAACCCACATTCCACCATACCGAAACGATAGCGATTGAAAATAAAACCACCTTAGGGTCTGTAAGCCATTGCGGTCCCTCAATCCCAAACGCTCCCAAAATATTATTTACTAATCCAAAATCCCCATTTAGCAGCCATGTCCAGATAACCCCCACTGATACGGAGCCCGTAACCACCGGCATAAAATAAAATAATCTGTAGAATGTTTTTCCTTTAATCTTTTGCACTGCCAAAGCCAGAGCTAATGCCAGAATCATATCAATCGGTATAAAAATCAAAGAATACACCAGAGTATTCATGAGAGCCTTCAAAAAATCTGGATCTGTAAACTGATTGATGTAATTTTTCAATCCTACAAACTTCATAGAAGAAGCTATACCATCCCAATCATGAAAACTGATGCCAAAGCTCATACACAACGGTATTGCTGCAAATATGAGCAATCCGATCAACTGAGGAGCAACGAAAATCCATCCCCATATCCTACGCCTTTTCTGCATTGTCTTCCTCCTTTGGAGCTGCCCCGGGATAATCATTTCCCGCAGCAGCTCTGATACCATTTCTTTTTACTGATTTTCCGCAATAATTTCAGCGCCTTTTTCTTCTGCCTTTTTCAAGACCTCTTCCGGATCTTCCCCTCCGATATACGCCTCTTCAAAAACAGCTTTGGTAGCATCCAAAAATCCGGGGTATAAACCATCCTTCGCGCAATCATCACCGAGAGCCCAACCTGTCGCACGTACCTGCAAAATATGATCTACATGTTCTGGAACTGAAGACTCTGTCAGCATGGAATCCAGCGTTTTAACAGATGGTACAGAAGTTCCCACTCCCTGAATTCTCGCTTCCTGTCCCTGTGTCCCACAGTAAAAACTTGCAAATTTCATCGCTTCTTCTATATGTTCGGAATTAGCGTTGACGGACAGATATCCACAGCATACCTGAGCCGGACTATACTGTGTGCCGTCCTTTGACGGATAGGGAATGTAATCAAAATCAATTCCTTCTTCATGGAATGTTTTTGTCAGCCATCTTCCTGCTCCGATAAAACCAACCTGGCGAGACATAAACATAGCATCCTCTCCCTGACCATCTGGAAGCGTACCGCCATAAACGAAGCGCCCGTCTTTTAACCGTTCACACACATACAGAAAAGCTTCTTTCGCCTTATCATCAAACTTATAAGTCTCTCCATCCCACACTGTTCCACCATTAGCAAATACCCAATTATAAAGCCGGATATTATCGCCATTCTGAATCAATCCACTTTTTCCATTTTCCTGAAGCACACTACATATTTCATCGAATTTGTCCCAAGTCCACTCACCTTTTTCAAATAATTCCTGAGGATCTTCCAGATTCAGTTCTTTAAACATCTGCGGCGAATAATACAGCACCATCGGATTACAGTCTACAGACAGTCCCCAGACTCCATCTTCTGTGCGAGCCGCACCCCAAACTCCCTCGTCAAAATCTTCTTCTTTTACATAAGACTCGTCACTTGCCAAAAAATCTTTCATATTTGCAACGGTTCCATTTTTTACAAGCTGACTCATCGAGGTATCTTCCACAAAAATAATGTCCGCTGCAGTTCCTCCCGCCAACTGCGTAATCAGCTGCTGACTGTAACCATCGCTGGGGGAAGCTTCAAAGGTCACATGAATCTCATCCTGAGATTCATTAAATGCATCTACCGCCTGCTGATATACTTTAATTTCATCTGCATTCCCTCTCGACGTATAAGTAAGTTCTACCACATCATCTTTTCCCTCTTTTACTTCTTCTGCTTTTCCGGAGGTTTTCTCATCCGATGTCTTCCCAGCATCTCCGCATCCAGAAAACATAAGTGTTCCTGTGATAATACCTGCAGTTACATATACCATTTTCTTTTTCATGATATATTCCTCCTTTTTAGTAAACTATTTTATTTTTTCGATATAGTAGCTACTTGTTTTGTAAACCAAAAATATCACAATTCTCTATAATTGTCAATATACCTTTTTATTTTTTTATCATTTTATCCATATTTCACAATTTTTACCTATCATTTTTTCTTTTTTACCCATTGTATTTTACTTTTCTTTGTGATAGTTTAGTAAAAGATAATTCTATTTTATTACGGAGGTATTTATGTACAATACATTATCGGCACAAGTAAACGCAAATAAACTTTCTGTTATGGAAAATAAAACTTCCATCACTGAATCCTGTTTTGAAAACAGATATACACTTTCCTTTCATGATTCTGTCGCTGGAAACCGCACTTGTCTGGCACAATTTCCTCTAAAAGATGAACCTTTCTTTCATCTTCATCTGGAATATCCTATGCTCGGAATCGCTGGCATATGGACTCCTGTTTCTGGCTTTCAAAAACATTTGACTGGAGACTGGAGCGACTTTCATCAAATAAATCTCAGTCATTCCGCACCCGTACTCTGTTTTTTTGACACTGATGGAAATAATAAAATAACGCTGGCTTTTAGCGAAGTGAGCCGAGATCTTTTTTTTAATGCAGGCGTCCACGAAGAAAACGGTTGTCTTTCTATCGATATCATCCTGTATTTCCCGGTAACTGTCAGCAATCTTACCTTTACTTTTCGTTCCTTCTTTTCCCCTGAGAATATCAGTAGCATTTTGCCACAAGTTACCCTTTGGTGGGATCATCTTCTTACTGACGCTCCTCTTGAAGTTCCTGAAGATGCACGATTTCCCATGTATTCTACCTGGTATTCCTATCATCAGAATGTCAGCCACGAAAATCTTTCCAGAGAGTATGCACTTGCAAAAAAGCTGGGAATGAAAGCTGTCATTATCGATGACGGTTGGCAAACAGCCGACAGCAACCGCGGTTATGCTTTCTGCGGAGATTGGAAAGCCGAAGAAACAAAATTTTTTGATTTTAGAGAACATATAGAATTGATTCATTCCTTTGATATGAAATGTCTGCTTTGGTTCAGTGTTCCTTTTGTTGGTGAAAATTCCTCTTTGTGGAATACTTTTAAAGATATGCTGCTGCACCATGATCACACACTGAAAACGGGTATTTTAGATCCTCGTTATCCCAAAGTCCGGGATTATCTGGTATCTGTTTACCAAAAAGCTGTCTGCGAATGGAATCTGGACGGTCTGAAACTTGATTTTATAGATTCTTTCCGTGCTTATCCAGACACCCCATCTCTCCACCCCGAGATGGATTTTACAGAAATTCAAGATGCCGTCTATGTATTGATGGCAACAATCTCCTCCACACTAAAAACATTAAACTCTCAGTTGATGATCGAGTTTCGGCAAAATTATATCGGTCCTCAGATGCGCCGTTTTGGAAATATTTTTCGAGTAGGAGACTGCCCTCTGTCCGGTATTACCAACCGTGTGGGAATTACAGATTTGAAATTGTTAAGCGGCAATACCGCCGTTCACTCAGATATGATTATGTGGCATTCAGACGAAAGCCCCGAAGATGTGGCAATTCAGCTCATTCATTGTATCTTTGGAGTTTTACAGATTTCTGTTCGTCTGAACGAATTAAATCCTGAACAGTACCAGGTTCTCGAGAATTACCTTACATTTTCCATTACCTACAGAAAAGTCTTACAGCAGGGAACCTTCACGCTTACAAAACCGCTAAGTTTGTACCCCCTTTTGCAAAGCAGGGATGAAAATACTTGTGTTATCGCCTGCTATGATAATAACCAGATCATCCATCTGGAAAAAACGCCTTCCAAAGACTTCTGGATATTAAACGGTTCCAAAGGACACCTCTTATATGTCCAAACGGAAGAAAACTTCTTTGATGTAGAAATCAAAAATTGCGCAGGTTCTACTATTTCTTCCGAAATCTGTATGCCCTTATCCGGTATTCACACATTCCCGGTAAGCCCTGGAGGCATGCTGCACCTGAAACGTAAAAAGGAAATACTAACGCTTTAGTATTATCTGAAATATTTATGCCACTCAAACTCAGTCTGCGCACATCTTTGAGACTTCAGGCTCAAAGTGAGCGCAGACTGAGTTTGATGGCATAAATATTTCCAATATACCAAAGCATTAGTATTTCCTTTATTTTCTCTCTCCTCGCATCACGTCTCCCACATTTTCCTCCGTCACCGGAAAATACGGGGTATAAATATACTTGTCCTTTTCAAATTCCATGATTTCCATTCCTTCTTCAGTCACCAATGCCGCCGCCAGCCTCACGATGGCCTCTGCCTGACCCTCTTTGTCATTATACACGGTTCCCGCCAGTTTCCCGTTCACCACCGCTTCCAGTCCCGGATCTGTCCCATCAATGCCGAAAAACACCGGAAGCGCTGATTCTGTATAATTTCGCTTTTCATAAGCGTCAATCGCCCCTAATGCCATATCGTCATTATTTGCCAACACCAGTTCGATTTGATTCTGATATTCGCTGAGCATCTGTTCCATGCGATTTTCCGCCTGCGCCCGGTTCCAGTTAGCAATCTGATAGCTGAGCTTTTCCAGCTCTATTCCCTGGGCTTTCAAAGTTTCCACCGCATTTTCGGTACGGATGATCGCATCCTGATGCCCGGCTTCCCCTTCTAAAACCACATATTGTATCTTTCCGTCTTTATTCCGGTCTATATTTTTATCTGTCCGAATTCGCTCTGCTGCCAGCTCTCCCTGCAAAACCCCCGATTGTCTGGCATCAGCGCCCACATAGTACAGATTTTCCCACTGCTGAAGATCCTCTGCCACCGGCTCTCGGTTAAAAAAGATAATGGGGACTTCCCTTTCTCTGGCAAGATCTATGATTTCAGAAGGATCTGCCCGATCTACCAGATTGACGCACAGCACATTACACCCCGCATCGATCAGTTCCTTCACCTGGTCATTCTGGGTTCTCTGAACACCGCCAGCCTCCCGTATACTCATCATCATCTCCACATCTTCTGTTTCATATTCCTTCATCCGGTTTTTCATCTCCCCGATCATCTCATTCAGAAAGGTATCCCGTTGGTCATAATATGCCACTCCCATGTGGACTCTTTGCACCTCCTGCTCCTGTTCCTTTCCACAAGAAGCGAGAAATATCATAGACGTACCCACAAGCACTGCTATCGCTGTTTTTCTCCTGATTTGCATATCTCACCCCCCCTCTTTTACTGGCTCATGGTAAACAAAAGTTCCTGATTCTCCTTTGAAAAAAGATTTTCCCTGCGTATTACTGAATGCGAGACCTGATGATTCTTCATTGCGTAATAACTGTTCTGTATCTTTCGGCTAAGCTCACAAAGGCTTTGATAACCCATCTGAAATTCATCCGGTACCACCACACATTCTGCCAGTCCCATATCCACATAATACATCGCTTCCGTGGAATGTCCAATGCCATAGACCAGCGCTCCATGAAGATTATTGACCGATGCCACTTCTCCCGCCTTCGTAAAACTATAATCATCCAGGCAAATCACCACATCCACCTGCGACTTCAGTTCCAGCGCCTTATCCACATTTTTCTCCTCTGATGCCGTCAGAAACCAACGGATCTGCGCTCCAGAATCTTTCACCGCATCCTGAAATCCTTCCATTCTCTCCTGCGTGACCGCAGAATCTCTCCTTCTAGCAAAAAAACCCAGCGTCTTATTTTCCAGGCTTCCGTTATAATCTTTCAGAAATTCCTCTCCCAGGATTCTCCCAAGGCTATAATGATCCGGCTGCACTGCTGAAAGCTTTCCCCTTGCCCCTTCTGTACTCTCCACACATAGGAGCGGAAGCTTTTTCTGCCATTTTTTTATCATTTGCTGGCTTTCCTCACCGGGAAGTGGCTGCAAAATAATTCCTTCCGCCCCGTTCTCTATTTCCTGGCGGATTAATTTTTCCTGTTCCTTCGCAGTCAGCGATCCGCTCACATTCACCACGAAGACTTCCACATCTTCATCCCGGGCTGCCATTTCCACCCCATACCGAAATGCGGACCACTGATAATCATCTGAATTTTCAACGATCACGGAAATCTTACCCTGTTCCTTCCCATTTTTTTCCCGGAGCATGGCAACCGCCACCAGAATCACCAGAATGGCCAGTACGCCTTCCAAAATCAGCCAACGTCGTTTATTCTTCATCTTTCTTTTCCTTATAAGACTCTTTTTCCCGGGCGATCATCTCGTCTCTGCTGAAAATACGGCCTTTTTCCAAAATTTTTCTGTTTTCCTCCGTATAAGGAACTGCCGGTATGCGAATCGATACCCGTGTGCCTTCATCCGGCTCACTTTCTACAAGTAATCCATATTCCTTTCCAAACAGGATTTTGATCCGGTTATTCACATTCACCAGACCTACGCCGGAGCCATGTTTGTGTATTCGGTTGCTGTCTGTCAGTACAAACTCTACTTCTTCTTCCGACATCCCCAGCCCGTTGTCCTCCACCGACAGAATAAGATCGCCCGCTTCCATTCTTCCCCACACCACAATCTCTCCGCAGTCATCCATTTCCCGGACACCGTAATTAATGGCATTTTCCAGAATAGGCTGAAGGATCAGCTTCACCGTACAATACTCATACAGCGCCGGGTCTACCTGAAAATCCACAGAAAATTTATTTTTATAGCGGATTTTCTGAATATTCATATAGCTCTCTGCATGCTGAAGTTCATCTTTGATGGGAATCACAGTGCGCCCTTTGGACAGACTGATACGAAACAGCTTTGCCAGCTGAGAGATCAGGAAAACAGCCTCGTCATTTTTCTCCGCTTCCACCATCCAGGTGAGTGATTCCAGCGCATTATACAAAAAATGAGGATTGATCTGACTTTGCAGCGCATCCATCTCACTTTTTCGCCGCTCATCCTGCTCTTTCACAATCTCCTTCATCAAACGGTCGATCTGCTCATAGGAATTCTGGATGGAATGTCCCAGATGGCGTATTTCCATAGAACCTCCCGTGTAAATCTCCGGTTTTTCCCCTGCCTCATACTCTTTCACCGACTCATTCAGTTTTAGAATAGGGCTGGAAATCCTTGCAGATACCACCCGGCTGATGATCACCAGCATCATTACCGTCAGAAGCATCAAAATCGCCACAAAATATTTCACATTCAACATACCGTGAGTGAATGCTTCATAAGGAATCACACCCACCAGTTTCCAGCCGGTATAGCTGATGGTATTTACCACCACTTTCCGCCGCTCTCCCTCAAACCGCTCCTCGTAGACGCCGTCTTTACAGTCCGCCGCCCATTGACTGCTCTCCTGACAGATCCCGTCACTGATCTGTATCTGCCGGGGATGATAAATAATTTCTCCATTACTGTCGCACAAGTAATAATACTGCCCGTTGTTGGAGGTATTGATCTGGTTCATCATCCGGGAAATACCGGAGTAATCCATATCCACCAGAAGCACTCCCGTCTGAGATACCCCATGATCTGTAATCTCGATGGCGCGGCTTAAAGAAATCACCCAATAATACCGAAATTTGCTGTCGTTAAACAAATTTTGAATGTGCGGCGTGGAAAAATGCATATTTTCTGTTTCTTCCATCGCCTTCTGATACCAGCCCTGCTGGGTAATGTTGGGGTCCTCTTTCTGGGATGCCACCGGCTCCGCCGCCATCAAACTTCCATAATGATTATACACGGCAATCCCCTTAAGATTATCTCTGTTGGCTTCATACAGAAGATTCATTCCCTTTTGAATCTCTGTATCTTCACTGGAGAAATCATTTTCCTTGATGGCATTATAGTATACTGCATCAGAAATCCTTCGCATGCTTCCCAGATAATCTTCCAGATTTTCACCCGTCTGTTCCATAAGCTTTCTCGTGCTCTGAATCATTTCTTCTCTGGCTGCATTGGAAAAGCGCAGATACATCAGCGCTCCCAAAATCACCATGATAGAAATGGAAATCACCGAAAACGAAAACATGATGGTAGATTGGATACCCCTGGGCTTCAGCTCCTTCAACCACTTCAAATATTTATCGCCCACCATCCATATGCTCCGTTCTGTACTTGGAAGGAGATACGCCAAACCGCCGTTTAAACACATAGCTGAAATAATTCGGGTCTGTGTACCCCACACTTCTGGCTATCATATAACTCTTTTCATTCGTCTCAATGAGAAGACGGGAAGCTCTGTCCATCCGATAATCCGTGAGATAACCGATAAAAGAATTGCCGGTCTCCTTCTTAAATACCGTGGAAAAATAAGAATTTGAGACGCCCAATTCCTCACAAATACTATCCAAAGATAACTCATCATCTTCATAATGATTGCAGACATACTCCCGCGCCCGCTCCACAAGAGAACGGGTCGTTTTATTTCTCGCAGTGATGAGCTGTTCCCGAAAAGAAAGACTGGTATCCACCAGCCACTTTTTCAGAGCTTCCGGTTCCATCTCCAACAATCCCGTATACATTTTTCCCATATCTCCGGAAAAATCCTCCAAAAGGATCTCATTATTCATAGCAAATCGGTACAGACTGCTCACCAGCTCCATCACATCCATATAATGGTGCTGCAGTGATTTTTCCACCACGGAAATGTGACTGCAATATCGATTCACCGCCTGAATGATGTCTTCCTTTTCATTCAGACGAATCACCTTGAATAAATGCGCCAATTCTTCGTCACCTGTGATCCCACTTTCCTTCATTTCCTGCGGGGCAATCTCCATAATATTGATCGCCCGTATGGCGCCATAGATCACCCGATAAGACACTGCTTCCCGGGCGCCCGCATAAGATTCGGACAATTCCAGAATTGTACTGCATACCTTTCCAATCCCTATAGTCACATCCGCCCCTATGATGCGGTTGGCATATTTACAGAAACGGTCACACTCGTCCGTAAGATCCGGAAGTTCATTCTCATCTCCCAACTGCACCAGCAAAATCGTCTTTCCCAGATAAGAAAAACATTTCGCCTCCCACTTTTCTCCCAAACGCTCCATCGCCTGCTTCTGAACGGCAGTCGCCAGCAAAAGAGGATTCATATCTCCCGGAACCTGCGTGGCTGACGTGTGGATCACAAGACAGCAGTAATAGGGACCAGGCAGAGATATCTGATAATCCCTTAAGAATTTTTCCAGATCGTTTTGGTGTATTCTTCCCTCGATCAGCGTCGAGTAAAAGTTTGTTTGTAAGAGAGGAAGGGAATCCATATAATAATTTTTCAGGATTTCCACATTCCTCTTTTCATCAATCTCCTGATCCAGCTTAACCTTTAAATGGGTAAATACCTTAGTCAGCTCCTGAGAATTCAAAGGCTTGAGAATATACTCTTCTACTTCCAGATGAACCGCTTCTTTTGCATACTCAAATTCATCAAACCCTGTAAAAAGAAGGATCTTCGTGCCCGGATATTCCGCCCGGATCCGTTTGGACAGCTCCATCCCATCCATATAGGGCATTCGGATATCCGTCATCACCACATCCGGCTGAAACTCTTCCAACATCTCCAGAGCCTTCACCCCATTGGTGGCGTAACCGATCACGGAAAAACCAAGACCTTCCCAATCAATTTTCCTCATGATAACCTGTATCACATCTTCTTCATCATCTACAAGAAGAACCGTATACTTCTCCATATGCTTCCTTCCCTGACTTTCTCTTAGTTATTTTCCGGATAAACGCCGTACTCTCTCCATAATTTCCACATTCTCTCATACCGTTCCAGAGGAAGACCCGTATAAACACAGTTGGACGTGGAGAAAATATAACCTTTTCCGTCTGCCATACCTTCCCGCAGTGCGCGCATAACGTCCGCATCACATTCCTCATCGGTTCCAGTCTGCAAAAGTCCGCAGTTTACATTTCCCACCAGCGCAATCTTATCTCCTACGATCTTACGCACTTCCCGCAGATTTACATTTCCCTGAGGATCAAGAGAATGGATCGCATCCGGTCCACAGTCTGCCATCTGCTTTACGATAGGCATAATATTTCCATCGGTATGTTTGATTGTATAGTAGCCCATCTTCCGGTACTCGTCGATCACTCTTTTCAGATACGGAACAATAAATTCATCAAACTGATCTGGTGTAAAAAATGGATTCACATTAAAGCAGTAATCGGAGCACAAAGCGAAACCATCCAGAACGTGTCCGTTGCTGTTCACTTTTTCTGCAAAATTCAGCGCATCTTCCAATCTCCGCTCAGACTGCTCGTTCAACTCTTCCGGTTCCTCCAGCATCTGCACTGCAAAATCCATCATGTTATCCCCATCCGGAATCGCCCAGGTGGGATCTCCATGCATCATCAGATAATACTCATCTCCTGTCTTTTCCCGGATCGTCTCCAGAACCCAGCGGGCATTCTCCACTCCCGGCAGATTATGCTGAACAAAAATAGCGCTGTGATCATATTTTTTTGCAATTTCAATATGGATATCCGCAATATCATTAATATGAAGCTTCTTCTCCGTATAACTCATCTGATTCCACTGATCATATATCCGATGGCTGGGATGCACCTTTCCGAAAGCTTCCATAGTCAGGAAAAATACCAGCTCAAAATGAGGAACTCTCCCTCCGATTTTTTCACATTTTAACGTTTTAATAAATTGTTCTCTGTGTGTCATCATAACCCTCCACATAATACGAAAATCTGATACCGAAACATTCCGGCTCATTTTCAAGTATATCAGAAACACTTATGGATGTATTTAATAAAGTTTATAATTTTTGTAATAATTATAGTTCTTCTGTAAAATTAACACCTGCCAGCAAAATTTATATTCTACCGATTATACAGGATTTATCAATATGATGCAAGAAAGAAACCAAATCCAATCTGCCCGGCATAAAAAAGAGCTGCTGCGCTCTATTGTTTCCCAGAATATTTAGCACAACAGCCCATTTTAAATTTTTATTTTTTATTTCTTCTGAACGTATTTCAGACAGTCAAGTGTTACTGCCACAAGAATGATGATACCTTCGAATACGAACTGCAGGTTTGTATCGATACCCAAAATCGTCAGGGAGTATGTCAGCGCTGTAAAGATCAGAACACCAACTACAACACCGGAAATTTTACCGATACCACCGGTAAAGGATACACCACCAACTACACAGGCTGCGATGGCATCCATCTCCCAGCCCTGTCCGTAAGCGGCAGAACCGGAACCAACCATACGAGCACATTCCAGCCAGGAACCGAATCCATAGAGGATACCTGCCAGTACGAAAGCGCCTACTGTTACAGCAAATACGGAAATACCAGAAACTGATGCTGCTTCCGGGTTACCGCCTACCGCATACAGGTTCTTTCCGAATGTGGTTTTGTTCCAGATAAACCATACGATAACGATAGCTGCAACTGCCCAGAGGATAATGGTTGGGAAACCATTGATCTTAGGAATGATCATGTTCGGAATGGTAGATTCAATCGCACCGAAAGATACACCCTTGGTAGCGTAAGTAACCATACCAAAGATTACCAGCATGTTTGCCATAGTAGAAATAAACGGATGCATCTTAAATTTAGCGGTAAAGAATCCGGCAATCGCGGTGAAGAACGTACACAAAAGGATACAAACAACCAGAGCAAGAATAACTCTTACGCCTACCGGCATTCCTGTAAAGTCAAAAATATGTCCGAACACGCCACCGGTATTGATACCCTGATGCATGATGATTGTTGCCGCAGTCATACCCATACCAACCATACGACCGATAGAAAGGTCTGTACCGGTAAGCAGGATCAATCCGGCAACACCCAGAGCAAGGAACATTCTCGGAGAAGCCTGCTGCAGGATATTCAGTACGTTGTTATAAGTCAGAAGCGGTGAATTCTTTACGATCGGTGTAATGATACACAGAGCAATAAAGATCAGGATAATTGCAATATACAGACCGTTCTGCAGAAGGAAAGATCTGCTGTTGAATGTATATTTGTAGTTTTCCCATTTCTGTGCTCTGGACTCCATAAATGTAAATTTTGACATACGGAGCAGGTCAATCAGATGGAATTTGAAGTTATACGCTTCATGTCTTCTGTCTTTGATCTGCTGAAGATCTTTTTCCAGATCCATCTTCGCATCAAACAATCTGTTTTTGTAAACGTATTTCTCGTCCTTGATTTCCTGGTGATCGGAAAGCTTGGACATAATTTCCTGATGCTGTTTTTTCAGCTGTTCTACCTTTTTATTGTATTTCTCTTTTGCAGCAGCTTTTTCCAGATCGCAGCTTGTTTTAACAGCCTGATAGTAATCCTTGTCAAAATGCTCTTTCAAATAGCCTTCTGCCTCGGCGATCAGTTTTGAAACTTCTTCTTTATTTTTTGTTTCTACTGCTTTTGCCTTTTCCAGTTCTTTGCGGATTTCTCCGATTTTCGCCTGTTTCTCTTCACTGGTCAGTGTACGGTCTCTCTTGATTCCGTCAATTCTATTCTGAAGAGATACAACTTTATCTGTTCCATCTACTCTGAGACTGTCGATCTTTGCCTGAATCTTGCCCACATGGTCTTCGATTGGCTGACGCAGCTTCATTTCCTGATCTGCTGTAAGAATATTTCCATTAGCCATATCCATCAATCTCCCTCGATTTATAAGTATTTTGCACTAAGTCTTAAAAGTTCTTCCTGATTTGTTTCCTTTGTATTTACGATTCCGGAAAGATGTCCATTGGACATAACGCCGATCCGGTTAGTGATACCCAGAATCTCCGGCATCTCAGAGGAAACTACGATAATCGTTTTTCCCTGTTTTGCCATCTGGATGATCAACTCATAAATCTCATATTTAGCGCCTACGTCAATACCACGGGTAGGCTCATCCATCATAAACACCTGAGGATCGCGCTCCAGCCATTTTCCAAAAATAACTTTCTGCTGGTTACCACCGGAAAGACTGGAGATCATATCATCCGGTCCCATACATTTTGTATGCATGATCCTGATTTCATCTGCCGTAGCTTTCACCATCTTTGCGTCAGAAAGAGCAATTCCCGACTTGTACTGCGGAAGGTTGGCAATCGTTGTATTAAATGTCAGATCCCCTTTCAGGAAAAGACCGTTTGCTTTTCTCTCCTCAGTAATCATGGCAAATCCATGATCCATGGCTTCCCGGGCGCTTCCAAAATTCATCAGCTTATGATTAAAATAGACACGTCCTGCCGCTCTTGTACGAACGCCGAAGATCGTTTCCAGAAGCTCTGAACGACCCGCGCCTACCAGACCGTATAATCCGAAGATCTCTCCCTTTCTCACATCAAAAGTGATATCCTGCAAATGAGGTTCGTATTTGGTGGACAGATGCTGAACAGACAGTACCACCTCGCCCGGCGTATTATCTACCGGCGGGAAACGATTTTCCAGAGAACGTCCAACCATCGCCGCGATCAGCTCATTCATATCCGTATCCTTGGCGCTCTTAGTCATAACCAGATTACCGTCACGGAGTACAGAGATTTCGTCACAGATCTCAAAGATCTCGTCCATCTTATGAGAAATATAAATCAGGGAAATTCCCTGCTCTTTCAGCATTCTCATCATCTCAAACAATTTGTCAACTTCCTGAACCGTCAGGGAGGAGGTAGGCTCGTCCAAAACGATTACTTTGGAATTGTAAGAAATTGCTTTCGCAATCTCACACATCTGTCTCTGAGATACTGACATATGGCGCATGGACTGGGTAAGGTCTACCGTCATTCCCAGTTTTCTGAAAAGCTCAGAAGCTTCCTTTTTCATACGCCCCTCGTCCACAACACCCATAGAATTCTTCGGGTAACGTCCAAGGAATAAGTTATCCACTACGTTTCTTTCCAAACACTGATTCAATTCCTGATGAACCATCGCAATACCATTTTCCAGAGCGTCCTTCGGACCGGAAAAATTAATTTCCTTACCTTCAAGGAAAATATTTCCCTCATCTTTCTGATAGGTACCGAACAGACACTTCATCATGGTAGACTTACCGGCTCCATTTTCGCCCATAAGTCCCATTACCGTTCCCCGTTTCAGTTCCAGATTAATATGATCCAGAACCCGGTTACGGCCAAAAGATTTGCTCATACCACGTATGGATAAGACAATATCATCTTTCTTATCTGCCATAATTTTTTACTCCTTCTCAACAAGGTATTAGGGAGAATCTCTTCTCCCTAATACCTATTGCTTCTCTTTCAGTTTCTCCGGATTACTGAGTTAACAAAGATGTGTAAGATGCTGCATTATCAGTTTTCACCATGTTGATAGCGTAAGCATCATACTGATCCGGGTTTCCAAGACGGTTTGTGATATTGGACTCTGTCTGTCCATCACCACCGATGTATTCAACTTCCAGGTTCAGCAGGTCATCATATTTCTCCAGCAGAGGCTGATATGTGGAACTCAGGAAGTTATCGGAAGCATTGTAGATATTCAGCCATACCTTCTTAGAAGGTGATTTGCTTTCATCCAGCTGTTTGGATACAGGTTCAAATGTCTTGGTGGAATCTGTAAAGTCCTGATAGTTGTCTGCTGTTACAGCTACGTTCAATGCGTAGTAAGAACGCTGTTCTTCATTGTATACATATTCCTGATCACTCAGAACGTTTCCAGCCTCATCTGGCGTACCGATACCAGTATCAATATCAACACCGTCCAGGGAGTTACGCAGTACACGAAGTGTCAGGTAAGCCTGTACGTCTGCATGCTGGCTGATGGTTCCGCCGTAACCTTCTGCGATCGCTGCAACTGCATCGCTGTTTGCATCGTATCCGAAAGTAGGAACTTTATTTTCTTTGGACCATGCGTTGAACATGGACATTCCCATACCATCGTTATTGGAAACTACAACGTCGATCTCATCACCGAAGGAAGAAGACCAGGTTCCGATTGCGTTACCTGCTGTAGCCGCATCCCATGTAGCGCCAGATGCATTTTTCATTTCCTGAGAAGCCAGCTCACGAACTTTGTAAGTTTTTCCGCCTGCTTCGATGCTTCCATCCTGAACTGCTTTGGAAGATCCGTCTGTGTTTGTTCCTACTGGTTCGCTGTTGATACCGCCGTCTTTCTCAACGCCTGTACCCAGCGCTTTACGTACACCTCTTGTACGAGCGATAGAATCGTTATGTCCGATATCACCGATTGCCAGAACGTATCCGATCACGCCGTCACCGTTACGATCCAGACCTTCAATATTTTCTGTAATATAGTCTTTTATCATGGTTCCCTGAAGTTCAGCACCCTGATTAGCGTCAAATCCTACATAATATGTATCTTTGTTGAAGGACAGCGCTGCTGTATCAAGCTCTCCTGTGGAGCTGTTGGATGGCTGACGGTTGAACCATACTAATGGTTTATCTTTATTTGCCACTTCTCCGTCTGCTGCCGGTTCTGCTGTATCATCTGCCGGAGCCTCTGTTTTGCTGTCTGCTGCTTTGTCTGTTCCTTCATCTGCCGGTTTGTCAGAACCACCACATGCAACAACAGACATTCCCATAACTGCTGCCAATGTCAATAAAGCGATTTTTCTTTTCATTATAATTTTCTCCTTCCGTTCGGTACTTCGCCGTACCATTTGTTGATGTTGTTACTATATCGCTTATCGACCAAAGAAAACATAGAATATTTTTTTCTTTCCATTGAAATTTTTAAGTTTTTTTCGTCAGATATACCAACTCCCACGGAAAATCTGTCGGATTATGGAGAAAATTGTAGTTATTTTCTCTCAAACACATAGATATCATCCGTAGAAATGTCTTCCCGGAACTGATAACCTAATCGGTCAAACGCCTTCATTTCTTCCGGATTCTCAATCTGCCGCTCTGCCATAAAGCGCACCATCTCTCCCCGCGCCATCTTGGCATACGTCCCTTTCTGCACCAATTTCCCTTGGGATATTTCTCCAAAAATGCAGGTAATATATGTATCTTCTTCTTGCAAATATTTCTCTACACACCGGGAATACTCTTTTGATGCGAGATTAATCACAATTCCGCTCTCATCCCGCACCTGTTCGTAAATTTTTCTTTCCCAGAACTCATACAGATCTTTGCTTCCCGGGACATCTGCTTTTGCCTGCATTTCCAATCGGTACGGCGTCACCCCGTCCAGTGGGCGCAATACCCCGTAAAATCCAGATAAAATCCGCAAATGCTCCTGCACATAATCGATATGCCCATCTTCAAACACCGCCGGAGCCATATACTGATATGCAATTCCCTCATACGACAAAAGAGCCGGGGTAAGCCCCTGCTCCAGCTCCATCTCTCGAATCCTTTCCATATTCTGATGCGCAATTTTGTCATTACACTTCCATAGCTTTTTCAGTTCTTCATAGGACTGTCCCTGCATCCACTTTAATAATATTTTTGTATCTTCCAGATACACCGGCAGTCCTTTTGCTGCCAGTGTATCCGTATCCACGTTCATTTTCTTAGCTGGCGACAATATGATTTTCATTCCACTTCTCCTAACATATTTTCAGGATCATCTGCGGCTTTCACTTTGTCATTTGCCCGGATAATAACTCCTTCTTCATCAATAAGATACGTGGTTCTCACTACGCCCATGGAAACTTTACCATAGTTCTTCTTCTCTTTCCATACGTCATAAGCCTGAATCACTTTCCGTTCAGGATCAGACAACAGGGTAAATGTCAGTCCCTGTTTTTCCTCAAACCGTTTGTGAGATGCCACAGTATCCTTGCTCACCCCTAAAATCTCCACGCCCTTCTCCATAAACTGTGGATATCTCTCACTGTATCCACAGGCCTGCTTTGTACATCCTGGAGTGTTATCTTTGGGATAAAAATACAAAATCACTTTTTGCCCTCTATAATCTTCCAGAGAATGTATTTTGCCATTTTGATCCGGAAGTGTAAATACTGGCGCTTTTGTTCCTACTTCTAACATAATTTTTATCCTCCATTTTCCATGCATATTCAACACACACGTTGCACCCGTAAAACCTTACGATATGCTTATGTGCATACTTTATCACTCTTCTCATAAATATGTCAAAGATTTTCTTCTTGTCAGCATGATTCCTGCCACCAAAGCCGTAAAAGGCGCCACCGTCACCAGTCCAAAGCTTCCCACCACGGTATCCAGCACCTCCGCAGCCACATATTTATAGTTCAGAATATGATCCGCAGGAGTTCCCTGCGCCATAAAAACCATCAGTAAAGTGATATAACCACCAGAATACGCCAAAAGCAATGTGGTCGTCATTGTTCCCATGGCAGCCCTTCCCACATTCATACCAGAGCGGGCTGCTTCTCTCCAGCCGATCTCCGGCTTCTTCTCCACCACCTCCTGCACCGCCGAGGTGATATCTACCGACAGATCCATCATAGCCCCGGACGCTCCAATGAAAATACTGCTCATGAAAATAGCCGTCAGATCAAGATGCTGAAATCCACTATATAAAAGCGATTCTGCATCCGGCATCACTGCTCCGTTAATATGGAATAGATCCGTAAAAAGCATTCCCAGCAGACAGGTAGTCAAAATTCCCAGCAAAGATCCCAGTGAGGCTGTCACTGTCTTCCGGTCAAACCCATAGACAAAGAAAATAATCATCACCGTAATAAAAACCGTGATCAAAATTCCTGTCCACACGGGAGAATACCCGCGAAGATAAGCCGGCACAAGGATTTTCCAGATGGTAAGCACCGTGATCACAAAAGAAAAAATGGCGAGTACCCCATTTCTTCCCGCTACAACGATCAGAAGCAAAGCAAAAATCCCCAACAGGAGTATTTCTTTATCCAAACGGTAATGATCCGACATCACTACGGACTTTACTTCTTCTCCCTCATGGCTGATCGTCACCAGCGCCCTGTCTCCCACTTTATAAATCTTATCTTTTTCCAGCGAACCGCTGAGAAAATTCACGCCCGTCATTTCCTGACCTTTAAATTTTCCCGTTTGGATCTTCAGTGTACAGGACTGCTCCCCGGACTGAATCAAACCGGAACTTTTGATCGCCGAATTGTCTATATCGATAATCTCCGCCGTTGCTCTCTCCATATCCTGATAAATCAAAGCATCCTCGTAGCCCGTGGGAAGGACTGCGAGGATTGCTGTCATGATCATTCCTATCACGATCATCAGGAGTATGGAGTTCTTTTTCTGAAAGAATACTCTCTTCATATCCCATTCTCCTGTTCTGATTATTTTACTCCGGTAAGCGCTGCCACTTTCTGATAAATATCGGTATTATCATAATAACCGCCGAATTCTTCCTGACCTGCTCCCTTGGCAAATACCTCTACCGGAAGTCCGGTGTGCGCATAAGAACCAAAATTAATACCGCTCTTATTATTCAAAATATGGGTGATCGTAACTGTCAGCGGTTCGTAGCTGCCGTATTTTACATACTCATCCTGACCGAACTCTTCTTCCTCACCGGTACGGCTCATGGTTGTCTCATACGCTTCTTTCAGTTTATCATACTCATACTGTGTCATTGCCAGACTGCCATCGTCCTCTGATTCCGGGTGCTTATCGGCGCTGTCTTTCTTAGACGAAGATTTTGCCCCCTCTTTTTGGGGCGCTTTCAGACCAAACAGCTCAGTCACATCCTTCATAACCGTATCAAAGTCTGTTTTTTCCCCTTTGTATTTGCTCACATAATCGGAATCAAACTTTGCATAAGAAATCTTCTGATTATTGAAGTTCGTCAGGAAGGTATCATAGTCTGTTCCCGCATATCCGATCGTCAGACCGCCCGTCTCATGATCCCCCGTCACCAGGATCAATGTCTCATCGGGATGCTCCTCATAAAACTCCACTGCCTCCGCTACTGCATTGTCCAGAGCAATCGTATCGGAAATCGTAGACGCCGCATCATTGGCATGACACGCCCAGTCAATCTTACCGCCTTCTACCATCATGAAAAATCCCTTTTCATTGTCCAGCATTTCGATTCCCTTATCCACATAATCAGCCAGAGCCCACTCTCCCTCTTTGCGGTCCATATCGTAAGCCATCGCGTCACTGTCCGCCAGATGTTCGTCTACCACGATCACTTTTCCATCTTCTGCCTTCAGAGCTTCCGCTTCTTTCTGGGTCTTTACCACCTTATAACCTGCTTCTTCTGAAAGCTTATACAGATCCTTCTGCTTTCCATCCTCGCCTGTTGGACTTAACAGAGCGCCGCCGGCAAAATAGTCGAAACCGCTGTCAATCATTTCCAATCCAATATCATAATACGCATTTCTGGATTCCTGATGCGCATAAAATGCTGCCGGTGTGGCATGATTCATATTAACGCTGGAAATGATTCCAACTTTATAATCTTTTTGATCCTTCAGCTTTTCTGCAATCGTTTCGTATTCTGTCGTAAAATCTGTACTTACATTGATACTTCCACTCCAGGTCTTATTTCCCGTAGCAATGGATGTTGCCGTGGACGCAGAATCCGGAGCAAAGGAAGTGCTGTCATACGTCTGAGCAGAACCGGAGACAGGAAAATCCATCATATTCAGATTATTTTTACTGGAAAGAACTTCTTTTTCCTCTCCATCTACTTTAACTTTTTCCCCTGACTTCTTAGCTTCATTGGCGCTGACAAAATAATTGGTGAGCTGGATCTGAGGATAGCTCATGCCATCTCCTATAAACAAAAATACATATTTTGGAGCCTTTGTCTCAGCCGCCTCCACTTGCACGCCTGTTCCTGCCACCATACCGGTCATCATCATTGACGCCAAAAATAAACTCAAAGCTCTTTTCTTCATTTTCTTCCTCCTGCTTTTCTCATATCTTTCCTCTCTTATTCTCTAAACAAGCTCAGTATAAAAGAAAAACAGGAAGTTCTCTATCAGTGTTCTGTGAAATACCTTTAAAAAATTGTTAAATTCCCGGCGTTATATTAAATTTCTGCAAAAAAGATCTCGTAGCTTTGTTTTCTGAAATCCACCCGCACTCTCGTTCCATCGGAAAATCCTGTTTCCTGTATCTGGTCATCTCCATTCACCAGTTTATGGTATACCATCTCGCATTTTGCCACTTTTTCATGGAGTTCGGAAACCACCCGGCTTCTTTCAATCTGTTCTTTCAGGCTCAGTTTGCATTCATTTTCAAAAGCTCCGTCCGTATTGGGATAAGCTGCATCCCGGATCAGATACGGCGCTCCCCCATTTAACAGAGCATACAGCATATAATCTTCCTCTGCGCTCACCTTATCCATCATCCAGGGTTCGATCACACAATCATGATAAACCAGATTATATAACGGCACCGGTATTCCCTCCTTCGGTGTTCCCGGCTTCTTCATCATAAAATCATAGGGCGCATAATGACAAAATACAAGACTGGGAACCGCCCAGTCGCTCACCTCTTCGGAGCTTGGCAAAATCCCCTGGGAAAGGAGGTACTCAAAACATTTTCCCCGAAATTCATAGCATTCTCTTCTGGTCATCCGATGCTCCGGATTATCACATTCGTCTCCTTCATTGCAGGTAAAGACGTCCAGATATGCCCCATCCAGATGAATGCCATTTTTCTCTATCTCTGAGAAATTCCGTTTTACATAGTAAGGCGTCTGGGTAGCGCACAGATAAGACTGCGGACCTCCCGCCCATCTCTGATGTCTGGGAATCGTTCCATCCGGCAAACGACAGGCATAATTTTCATCGAAACTTGGCGCCGCAAGATAATAATCTCTGTACTGATCGTGAATACCAAAAAGATAACCGCATGCATGCGCCGTATCTGCCAGACGCTTCATTCCTTCCCATCCGCCCGCTTCTTTACATGCCGGCAGATAATCCGGGTGCTGGTTATCGTACCCCGGCTGCGCCCAGCCGTCCAAATGCAGATAAACCTTCTCTACCCCCAGCTCGTGGAGCTTGCGAAGCTCCTCCTCCCTCTGAGCAAAAGAAGTCAGATGATTGTTCTTATCAGGATTCGCCGGATCAAAAAAGTCCGAATTTTCCTGTACCTGGGTTTTAATCCCCTTATGCAGAAACGCACAACCGATCAACTGGTCTACCGAGGGATTTCTTGCCGCCTTCTCTGCTAACGTCCGCAGCCTTCCCTGTTCATTCACGTAATTTCTGTAAATTTTACAAAGAGTATTATAATCGCAGGATGACACGAAGGTGTACCGCATCACTCTTTTGTAATCCATTCTTCCCAGGCTTGGCTCAAAGTAGACACCCACATGAGTATACGGTCCCCCCGCAGGATGACTGGCGTGATAGCCCCCGTTCCAGGGGGTGGTACAGATGGCAATATACCCTTCTTGATCCTTCACCTGCCCAAACCAGGGCATATACCCTCCCGCCGTCTCAAACATTCCATTAAATGCAATAGGAGACAGCAAAGTTTCCCAGGTATTGGGAATCATCATTCCCTGATTGTGGGTGAGCAGCGTGTACCAGCTATCCTTGGGCTGATCAAACTCCATCTCGCCGGGCCAGAAAACCTTCTGTACATGAAGTCCTTCTTCCCTCAAAGGAACCCACTCAAAATATACATGTTCCGTACTCTCTTCCATCCAGATCAAAGTCTCAAACCGATACGGATACTTCTTACCATCTCTTTCAAAACCTTCAAAACAGCTGCGTATTCCCCTGCCGATCCCCATATCATAATACTCATGAGAAATCTGCTCCGCATCTGCAAAGAAAAATTCCCCTTCCTCACAGATCATCCGGGGGCGAAACTCCTTACTCCAGCTCCAGACTATGTGTTCTGTTTTCACCGCCACCCCGAGCGTGGACTCGTCCAACTCCAGAAGCATATTTCTTGTCTCTATTTTCTGCATACGTTTACCCTCTCCTGTAAAAAGCCTATTTTTCCAGATCTAAAAGCATCTCCGCTACCGTTTTTTTGTAAATCGGATGTCTGAGATTCGCTGCAATCTCACACAACGGTTTTAAAACAAATTCCCGTTTATGCATCTCTATATGAGGAATGATCAAATCCTCGGTCTCCATCACAAGATCGCCATACAACAAAATATCCAGATCCAGCGTTCTCGGTCCCCAGTGAATCTTGCGTTCTCGGTGCGCTTCCTGCTCAATCTCATGCATTCTGTCTAAAAGCTCCTGAGGAGAAAGGAGCGTTTTCAATGACAGACAGGCATTCAGAAAATCATCCTGCTCCACCCCTCCATACGGCTCTGTCACCAGATATTTTGATACCTTCTCTACGCTGCATCCCCGGGAATGTTCCAATTTTTCAATCGCCCCATCCAGATACGCTTTCTTATCTCCCAGATTAGAACCCAGTCCCAGATATGCCTTATGCCAGAACCGTCGGATCTTCACTGCTGCATATTCCACCGGCAGTCCAATCGGAGCCCACGGTTTTTTCAATTCCACTTCTACTCCCTTCAACAGGGAAAACTTCATCAGTAATTCTTCTGCCAAATGTTCCGCCGCCGCCTCGATCAGCTTATACGTATGGGTGTGCATAAAATCTGTGACAAAGTGGCTGACTGCACCATAGTCCACCGAATATTCCAGTTCATCGCTATTTCCTGCTCTCCGGGTGTCGGTATAGAGCGTCAGAGAAACAATAAATTTCTGCCCCAGTTTCGTCTCCTCCGGAAATACCCCGTGATTTGCAAAAAATTCAAGATTTTCTATATGAATCTCATCGTATTTCATTTTTCCTTCTTCTCCCTCAAAATCGCCTGTGTCATTTGAATTGCCCGCATATTTTCTTTTACATCGTGAACTCGCACGAAGGAAGCTCCTTTTTCTACTCCCATTACGGTAGTTACCAGCGTACCTTCCACTCTCTGATCTGCCTCCAGATCCAGTGTAAGTCCGATCACTGATTTTCTGGAAGTTGCCAGAAGTACCGGATAGCCAAACTGTTTCAGGCACTCCATATGATGGATAATACTCAGATTCTGCTCATAAGTTTTTCCAAATCCTACGCCCGGATCCAGAATAATTTGCTCGTCAGAAATTCCCGCCTCTTTGGCAATCGCCAGAGATTCCTTCAGATCCTCACATACGTCTGTCAGAAAATCCTGATACTCTGTATTATTTCGGTTGTGCATCAGACAACAGGGCACCTGATATTTAGCGATCAGATCGGCAACCCGCCTGTCATATTTTAGTCCCCAGATGTCATTGACCAGATCGGCTCCCGCCTCCAGCGCAGCCTCCACAACCTCGCTTTTATAACTGTCTATGGATACCGGAATATCAAACTTTTCTTTGATCATCCGAATCACCGGAACTACCCGGTCAATCTCTTCCTGCGTAGAAATCTGCTGGTGACCGGGACGGGTCGATTCTCCTCCCACATCGATGATCGCTGCGCCCTCCCGGATCATTTCTTCTACATGAAGCAGCGCTTTCTCCCGATCTGTCCACTTTCCTCCATCAGAAAAGGAATCCGGCGTTACATTCAAAATTCCCATAATATAACATTTATGTTCTGTATCAAAATACTGATTACCAATCTTCACAGTTTACCTTCTTTCCGCCTCTATACCATCAGCAAATTATTTTTCTTCTTTTTACTCCAGTTACATTCCTCTGTTGCCTTACAAAGGGCGCACATTCTGGATTTTTTATCAGCCCGATAAAGTAAGTCCTTCAGCAAATTGTCACTCTCACTACTCTCTTCCCGATGTGCCAGAATCGCCTTCAGAATCTCCCTCTGCTCTTCTTCCGAAAAGGCAGTATCCTTCAAAATCTCCTCCGCCAGCTCCTTTCCTGCTATTTCATGAGGAATGCCTTTCGTATACTGTTCCCCCTTTCCTATATCGTGTAGCAAAGCCGCTGCATAAATCAGCGCTTTTTCGATTCCATACTGCTGTTCCAGATTTTCTATGTAAGCAATTCTCGCCACATCCAGCAAATGCTCTATCCCATGACAACAAAAAATGCGCTCCTTTTCCAATTCCTTCAGCTGTTCTAATTTCTGCCTCCAGACCGGATGCTGCCAAATCTGATTCACTCGTTCCATCTTATCTCCTCTCCATCATCCGATAAAACTGATTCTGAAGGCTCTCATTTTCTTCAAAAACGCCCCGGGTCACTACCGTAACCGTCTTTGTTCCCGGTTTCTTAATTCCCCTCATGGTCATGCACATATGCTCTGCCTCAATGAGTACCATCACGCCCTGCGGTTTCAACTCTTCCATAAACACATCCGCCACTTGCGCTGTCAAACGCTCCTGCAGCTGAAAGCGCTTTGCATAGACCTCCAGCGTACGGGCAATCTTACTGAGTCCCACAACTTCTCCATCTGGAATATACGCCACTGCTGCGGTTCCATAAAAAGGCAGCATATGATGCTCGCAAAAAGAATAAAAATAAATATCCTTTTCAATTACCATATCGTTATTATCCACATGGAATCGTTTTTTCAAATGTTCACTGGCATCATCCGTATATCCTGCCACCAGCTCCTCATACATTCTGGCGATCCTGTCCGGCGTTTCCAACAGCCCTTCTCTGTGAATATCCTCCCCGATTCCCTCTAAAATTAACTTTACACCTTCTTGTATCTTGTTCTTGTCCATCTCTTCTCCTTCTTTGCAATACGTGTTTACTTCTCCCGAAATTGTCGCAATCAGGCTTTTCGTTTCCTGTACGAAAAAAACAGGAGCTCAGCGTCTCCTGTACGATACTCTGCACTCCGCAGACCTATATACAAGTACACTTCCGTATTTGAATACTTTGTTCAAATATACTCTTGCTTTTTGTAACCGCTGTAATCCCATTTGCTGCCCACGATATCTTAAATATTGTGTTCTGAGCTGACATTACTGGCTTCATTATAAAATCTTTTATGGAGAAATACAAGGAAATTTCCACGAGGCTGATACAAAACACTGTAGAATTTTTATGGGAATTTTTGTATAGGATGTCAAAGATGCCATTTGGACTTATTTTCCGATTTCACGCACACAGAAAAACCCCGGAAACCTTACGGTTCCGGGGCAATCTTACGCTTGGACACAAAGTTATCTTTCGATAACACTATATATAATTTATCTGATAATCAGTGATTACTCGATGATGGAAGCAACACGACCTGATCCTACAGTACG